>Ga0209395_1000237_pt1 | contig 82864 bp, 71 predicted proteins | sample GOMGulsemesocosm_3_FD_184635 | JGI IMG/M metagenome (GOLD analysis project Ga0209395, IMG submission 184635) | Methane-oxidizing microbial communities from mesocosms in the Gulf of Mexico - GOM9D Gulf of Mexico (SPAdes) (version 2) | ecosystem: Environmental > Aquatic > Marine > Cold seeps...
CTGTGTTCTAACTTTGTCACAAATATATTTTCCTATTGGAATTGCTGATGTCGCCGCGGGTTTAACTGGCAGCATTGCAAACAAATATCAGACTGACATCGCAAGTTAATCTTTATCGTTTACATTAGCCTGCTGTGTTCTAACTTTGTCACAAATATATTTTCCTATTGGAATTGCTGATGTCGCCGCGGGTGAAGGCGCATTGCAAACATGCAAACTACGAGCACTGGTGGCAAACAAAAAGTCATGCACTAACGAGCCATCACTCATCACAGCTTGCGCCCTAACACCCGCAGGATAGGGCTTTAAATCGGCCGTCGTCAACCGTGGGCAATATTTTTGGACTAATTTTAAGTAACCTGGTTTATAGAGTGAATTTTTGGTCTCGATTAATCCGGTTTTATAATTATTTTTTAATACCCGCCAAAAACCGCTAAAGCAAAACATTTGCCAGACATCATATAAACTGAGATTAAAGCGTCCGTAACCTTCACGTTTCCACCCTTGCACCGCATTAGGACCAACCGTAACCCGGCCATCTATCATTCGAGTTAAATGCACTCCGAGAAAAGGCAAGTCTGGATCTGGGATTGGATAAATTAGGTGGTTAACGATCTGATTGTGCTTTGCTGGCAATTGGTAGTATTCACCACGAAATGGAATAATTTGAAAATCAGTTTTAATGCCCAGCATTTTGGTGACCCGATCGGCCATTAAGCCCGAACAAGTGATCAAAAAATGCGTTTCAAAACGAGATACAATCTCAGCATGTTTGACCTCAACCACCACTTTGTTAGGGTGCTCTTGCAAGCCTATTACTTGGTGGCCAAGGCGAGATTCGCCACCGAGTTCACTAAAACACTGCGCCATTTGTCGGGTAATTTGAGGGTAATTAACAATCGCAGTATCTTTAACAAAAATTGCACCTAGCCCACTAATATTAGGTTCACGGGCTTTTAACTGCGTTTGGTTGAGCATTTCGACCGCAATATCATTTTGCTGGCAACGCAGAAATAATGCATGCATTCGTTCAACTTCAACGGCAGTCGTTGCCACCAATAACTTGCCACAACGATCGTAGGGGATCTTATGTTGATCGCAAAAATCAATGGTGGCCGCTACACCCTGTTTGCAAAATTTGGCTTTGAGGCTGCCTGGTGCATAATAAACCCCAGCGTGGATCACACCACTATTATGCCCGGTTTGATGTTGTGAAAATTGTTGTTCTTTTTCTAATAACAAAATCTTTTTATCAGGATAACGTTGTTGCAGCTGCCAAGCGGTAGCCATACCGACAATGCCGCCACCAATAATAATATAATCGTAGATCATTGAACGATAAGCTCCTTTAAACCCCTAATGCGAGCACTGATACTATCCTGTTTTATCGTCAGTTTCCCCTAAATTAAAGGTTATTTAAGCTGTTCAATTGATATCTCGGCACCAGGGCCCAGCGGCTGGCCATAGCTAAATTCGACATAGTTACCGTTAGGATCGACCACCCCACAATAATAACCAACCGGAAATGGTTCCTGCACTGGCGGCCATATCAAAATACCCTGCTGTTTGGCCATTAGTGCTATTTGGTCGACCTCGCTTTTGGTCGCAACAGCGAAACCAAGGTGTCCAAAATCAGTCGATGACTGGTTGCATTTTTCGCCACCACCGAGTAATACCAACACCCATTCCTGAGCACGGCCAAATTCAGCTAACCAGATCACCTCACTGTGTTTATTGTGACGACGGTGAATGATTTCAAGTTGGCAATATTTTTGATAAAACAACACGCTAGAATCAATATTTTTGACATGTAAGGCAATATGGGTCAATTGTGGTTTCATTTAGAACACCTATCGGCACCGCTCCGGCCGCAGCTTATTATTCAAATCGAATAATATCTTGCTCGACAAACACGCTGCTAGGATCGGGTAGCTGCCACGCATTATAACTGTGAACACGGCCATCACAGACCGAGATAATCAGATAGTTGAGCCCAATTATCGCATGCTGACGATCGAACTCAGACGGTAAGTCGGAGTGATTGGGGTGAGAATGAACGACGCAAATAATCTTCAAATTGAGTTCTTGTGCTTCTGCTGCAACCTGCTGAAATAGTTGAGGGTCAACCGAAAATCGCCAGCGACAATGAGGGGTAAAAGTCGGTTCGCAAGCAACGTAGAAGCGGCCATTAACATCATTTAACTTGTTAGAGTTAGGATGATTGCCATTAGGATATTTGTCAGCCATAGTGTTGCCGACAATGAAACCACAGCATTCTTTGGGAAAGCTAATACGTGCATGTTTAAGCATGTCGGACCGAATAACATCGGTGATATACATTGCCATAATAAACCAAATCCTATTCTAATAGTCACGATACTATCTAGCTGCCTGCGAATAAGTACACAAATCTGAGTCAACGTATCGATATAATAAAGCAAGAATAGTCGCCGGACACAATTTAATCAAACTCAAAAAATAGCAAGCGAGTGCTGCCTAATTTATTGTGGTGATCGGGCTTCGATATATTAACAAGGTAATTGCTGTGTCTAATAGCTTGAGGTTGGTATTTCGATATAAGAATGGGGATGGTAATAGGGAGCAAACAGTAAACTATTGACGTCGCAAGCCGACGTCAATAGTTCAACGCAGCATTATTTTGCAGCGAGTGCTTTCATCGCGGTAAGCATCACCACAAAAACAGCAGAGGTAACAGCCAGCGCCATCAGTAACTGACCAGTAAAGCCTAAAACGATAAAACCAATTACCGAAATAAATGCGGTCGCTAATGCATAAGGTAGCTGTGATCTAACATGATCAATATGATCACAGCGTGCACCGGTCGATGACAAAATAGTCGTATCGGAAATCGGCGAACAGTGATCGCCAAACACGCTGCCAGCAAGCACGGCACTTAACATCGGCAGCATTAAACTAATATCAGTATTTGCAGCCATATCTCCGGCAATCGGCAACATAATACCAAACGTACCCCATGAGGTGCCCGTAGCGAATGCCATAATACCAGCCAAAATAAATAAGATAACTGGTAACCACTCTAAGTCGATATTGCCTTGCACTAAAGATGATAAATACGCGCCAGTATGCATGTCGCTGATCACGCTACCGATAGTCCACGCGAAGAACAAAATAATTATCGCACCAAACATCGATTTTGCACCAACCCAGCTGGCGTGAAGAATCAAGCTTGCGGCTGTTTTTTGGCGGATTAAACAAAGCATGATCATCGCTAAAGCAACCAAAGCGCCATAACATAACGATGAACCAACATCAGTATTTTCAAAACCACCAATCAAGCTAAACGCAATATTTTTTTCTGCCAGCGCTTGCCCACCTGAATACAACATAAAAAATAATGTCGCAAAGATCAGAGAAACTATCGGTAAGATCAGATTATAAATGCTGCCTTTAGGACTTTCTTCAATACCATATTCATCGATTAAATCAGCACCCGTTTTACCAGAGTTATCTATGCCATTAAGCTCAGCTTGGTATTCGTGCTGCTTCATCAAACCAATATCAAGTTTGAACCAAATCACCGCAAAGACCATCAACAAAGTAAATATGGCATAGAAGTTCATTGGGATTAGCATTGCATATGCACCCAACGCCGAATATTCGGTTACACCATGGCCAATTAAGATGCCGCTGATGATAGTCATAATATACGCGCCCCAACTAGACAACGGCATTAAGATGCACATTGGCGCTGCTGTTGAGTCAAGAATGTAGGCCAGCTTTGAACGAGAAATGTTGTGGCGATCGGTCACCGGACGCGCAATTGCGCCAACGGCTAAACTATTGAAGTAATCATCAATAAAGATAAATACGCCTAACACTGCCGCTAATAAAGAAGCGCCACGCTTGCTTTTAATTCGGGTTAAAGCCCAATTAGCAAAAGCGCGTGTACCACCAGACAATGTAATGAGCGCCGTGATAATTCCCAATAATAACAAGAAAGAGATAATGCTCATATTCCAGCTATTAATGCCATCGTCGGTGATGACAACCGCACGCACCTTATCAAAGACATAACTTGCGCTGTCGACCAACCCAAAATCTGTCAATAATAAAGCGCCTAATAAAACGCCAAAACCTAAAGAAAGTAAAACTTTTCGGGTCACCACTGCTAGAGTCAGTGCCAGTAACGCCGGCAGCACCGATAAAGGCGATGTTGCAAAATCAATTAATGTCATGTTGTACAGGTTCAAAGAAATAATCGCGCGACAATAAACGCCAGCACCTGTTTTAGCAAGCCCAACACAAGAGAGGTTGATCTGGTGCACAGTTTAAAAATAAAAATCAACTTACTGTCGGGCTATTCACTCAATAAATAACCATATTAGCTCAGTTGCCTCAGAGAATTATTTAGTCAGTTCCCCACAAAACGTCAATAAACCTGCTTATCTTGAACCGAGTTTGTAGTACAATCACCGCTCTCAAATAGCTGAGAAAATATCAACGTTTGATAATATCGGCTGTCATGTGACTTAACTGCCCAGCTATATCGTCAACTAATGTGCCGACCAAGCAGCAAAGTTTGAGCACCTGCATTAATAAAGGAAAATATCGTCATGACCACGCAACAAACAGCACCTAATCAAGAGCCTCATGTTCACGGACCCGGCTGCAGTCATCACCATCATGAACCACAAACTCCGGTAATCAGAGACGGCGAAAAAGTTGGCCGCAATGACCCTTGCTCATGTGGCAGTGAAAAGAAATTCAAAAAGTGTTGCGGTAAATAACCTCAACACCGATTAAAGAAACAGCATAGCTATTGCTTATAGCAAAAAGCGTAAGCGGCAACCTCAGTAACTGTTGCTTACGCATGATATGACCGATTAGGTGATATCAATTAATGTTTTGTTGCTGATTTATTTAGCCCCTTCGTCACTAAAACACTGGCTCGGTCAGTACTGACCATAAAATAATCGTTGTAATTCAATTCGTTTATTTCAAGTGATTTATCGCCATATTTGCAACAACTTGCGCGCATATCTCGAAAATTGTTGCTAAGATATATGCCTAACTAAAAAAGGCACAGAGATATGAATAGCGATACATTTGCTAAGTCGGCTGCAAACTTAAAAAAAGCAGTGCCGTTAATGATGAAGTATCAGGTTCCCACGACTCCTCTTAATTATGCATTGTGGTATACCTATGTCTCCGAAGAAATTCCCCAGTTAAATCAAGAACTCGATTCTTTATTAGAACATTTTGATATTTGCCCTCCAATGCGGGCTGAGAACCTTTATCGCCAATTTGTTGCCGATAAAACCGAGCAAGATACCTGGCAATTACGACAAAGTGTCGAAGTGATGTTAACTGAACTAAGCCAGTCAGTTAAAGACACCCAGGTCGACAGTCATAAATTTCAATCGGTGTTAGACACCACCTTTGCTGACTTACACCGAGTAGAAGATGAAGGCTGGTCAATTGAAGAAATCATGGTGCTTATCCGCAACATTGACGGTAATTCTAAAGCGATAACTAATGCAACCAAGTTTTTTAATAATACCCTGCAAAAATCGCAACAAGAAATCGAGTCACTAAAAATTCAGCTGGCTGAAACTCAAAAATTAGCGCTTTACGATTCACTCACCGGTTTATTAAACCGCTACTCATTTGACGCTGAACTTAGCTCGTTAATGGCAAAAAACAATCGAGGGCTGTGTTTAATTCTTGCCGATATCGATCATTTTAAAAAGTTTAACGATGAGTATGGCCATTTACTTGGCGATCAGGTACTAAAAGCCTTTGGCCGTCGTTTAAACGACAGCGCTCGTGACGGCTCGCAGGCTTATCGTTTTGGTGGCGAAGAGTTTGCTATTCTACTGCCGAGCAGCTCATTAGGCCGCGCGCGTCAATTTGCTGAAACAACCCGTAAGTTAATTGAACGCCTGTCGATTCGCGATAAACGTACCGCCAAATCGGTTAACAATATCACCGCTTCGTTTGGGGTTTCGGAATTTAAGGTGGGAGATACACTAACGAGTTTTATCACCCGAGCCGATGAACAGCTTTATACGGCCAAACGTTTGGGTCGAAATCGCGTATTGCCAATGTCTTAATAACCTTTGTTGTTGGTGCAAATAACTAATGGCTTAAATAACCCAGTAATTTAGCCATTAGTTAATAACTTTTCCATGCCCGACGTCTGCTTTTCAGTAACGGCCACACTAAACCCAAGGTCTAAATACCATTTTTTTGCCGGATTTGCGTGATAGACTCGTAACCTAATTTTGTTAACTGCCCGCTCTAGTGCCAAAGCCTCCACTTGAGACATTGCCCAACTCCCGATGCCCTGCCCCTGAAATTTTGACTTAATTTGCAGGTCGTTAATATAAACATGTTCAGGAAAAAATGACAGGCAAACTATGCCAACCGCCTGATTATCGTGACGTATTATATAGCTTTGCCAACTCGTCCAGTTGTGGATAAAACGCTGATGATCCCAATTAATAGCGTATTGGTTAAAATACCGCGTCATGTTGCTAATAATACCAATTCCGTTAAATTAGTGGCCAATTTATTAACGAGGAAAAACGAATGAGAACAAGGCATTTATATACGTCTGTAGTTATTCTACATAGAAAATAAATAACGCGGTTATCATTTGTTTTAACCGTTAAGAATGATCAGTTAATTATCGGAATTGGTATAAGTTGTTCAGTAAATTCGCGATCTGCGTTGGTCGCTCGTACAAATTCCATCATAAGTTACCCTCTTTTAGAATAAATGCACTCCAAATCACTTTTATAACGCCGCTTTGACAAAACTACGTAATATTGGGTCACTATGATCAGTGGTTAATTGTTCAATTGGTTGCACCGTTTTAGCTTGTCCCGCAGTGATAAAGACAAAATGCGACGCAATATTTAAGGCATCACTTAAATGATGTGTCACCATTAACACCGTAACATTTTTTGCTGCCGCCATTGTTTTAACCTGAGCTAACATTGCCATCCGTAACACAGGGTCTAGCGCAGAAAAGGGTTCATCTAATAACAATACAGGCCGCTGTTGAATAAAACACCGCGCCAACGCGACTCGCTGCTTTTGGCCGCCCGAAAGCTGCTCTGGCAAGCGGTTAAGCAAGGTGTCGACTTCGACTTGTTTACTCACTCGTTTCACTTGCGTTTGTTGCTGAGTAGTTAGCTTGAGATTAGGCTGTAATCCAAGGCTAATATTTTGCTCGACCGTCAGGTGACCAAATAAATTAAACTCTTGAAATAACATCGCCAGCGGACGTTTGTGGGGGGCTTGGGTATTGACTCTGGCCCCAGCAATAATAATATCACCGGATATTGGCGCAATAAAACCCGCGATTAAGCTGAGCAAGGTGCTTTTTCCTGCACCACTGGCCCCTAATATTGCGACCACATTGCCTTGGCCGATATCAAGATCAAAACAAAAATTCTCTTGCTGATATTGATACATTACTTGAGATAATTTAAGCATGAGATTCTCGTGTTGATGGCAACATAGTACGTGGCTTTAAGTGTAATAATTTTTCAGTCAAAATAAATATTCCAACACTGAGCAGTAACAGCAATAATGCGACAACGGCTGCGGCTTCCATTTGATAACTGCCCAATAATTCAAACAGATAAAGCGGTAAGGTTTTAAAGTCTTGACTGCCAAACAAGGCCACGGCGCTTAAGTCGCCCATCGACAATACAAAGCTAATAGCTAATACATGACCAATGGGCTGCTTTAGTAGTTGCCATTCAACCAAGCGAAAACGCGACCAGCCACTTAAACCAAGACTGGCACACAGGCGATCATATTTTTGGGCGCATTGCAGCATCGGCTGCGCTAAGCCCTTAATGACAAAGGGCAATGCCATTAAGGCATTAACAAAGATCACAATATACAATGCGTAATCAAACACATTGGTTAGATCTCGTAATAACAAAAATAAGCCAGTGCTGACCACCAATCCCGGAGTGACCAAAATAATCATCGCGACTAGCTCGATTTTATCCGCGTAAAAATGTTGCCCAGCTAAACGCCAAATTCGGCTGCACCATAAAATGAAGATGCCCGCTATTACCGCAATTAATGCCGAAAAACACCCGACCTTAAACGAGATTTTGAGCGCAAGCCAAAAATTTTTGTCGCTTAATACCTGCGGTAAATGCGAGTTAAACCCGGCCATCACCACCATTACTAACGGCGGTAATACCAGCAGGATGACTGCACTTATCCAACCAAAATCCCAGATTTTAGCCAACCGACTATCAATAAAATAGTAATTTACCGCTTGGCCATAGGTAGCGCTGACATTGTCGCTTGCCGCTCGCTTTTGCAACAAGGTTGCTAACATCGCACAAATAAACATTTGCCACAGCGCTAACAGCGCGCCGACTTGCAACTCAAAATCAAATTTTATCGCTTGATAAATAGCTAATTCAATCGTGGTTGACTTAGGCCCACCACCAAGTGCCATCACCGAGGCAAAACTGGTAAAACATAACATAAACACTAAACCCGCGACATGCGGTAGTTGTTGCTGCAACCGCGGCCACTCGATTAACTTAAATTTAGTCCATTGGCTTAAGCCTAAATGGCCACATAGTTTATGCTGTTCGCTGGGGATTGCAGTGAGGGATTGGTAAAATAATCGCGTAGCAAAGGGTAAGTTAAAAAACACATGGGCGAGTAAAATACCCGGTAAACCGTAGATAGAATAAGGTAATTTTACCCCAACTAAAGCAAGGGCCTGCACCACAATGCCACTATTGCCATAAATAGCCAACAAACCAAAGACTGCAACTAACACCGGTAATACTAGGGTGGTGGCAAAAATTCTTAATAAAAAACCTTTACCCCAAAAATTACGCCGTGACAAAGCATGTGCAATAGGGATAGCAAAAACAACGCTGATTACCGTTGATAAAAAGGCTTGGTAAAAACTAAAATAGGTGACGTGACGATAGTAAGGATCAACCCATAGCTGTGCAACTAAGGTACTTAATTGGCCATCGGGTGTTGATACAAATAGCGCCGACAGCGCCGCGGTTACAAAGGATAAAATAATCCCGGCTATGATTAAGCCGGGAACTTGAGATATCTTCATCGACAACAGTTAACTTAAAACGCTAACGCGCCGCTCCACTCTCGGGTCCATTGCTTACGTTTACTAGCGACCTTTTCAGAATCAAATGCTAACGATTGAACCGGCTGAACTAATTGCTTAAATTCATTTGGCAATTTAGTGTTAGTCACTGGGTACATCCAATTGCCAGTAGCGATTTCACGCTGGAAACCATCACTGACCATAAAGTCCATAAACTGACGAGCTAGCGCTTTATTTTTACTACTTTTCACCATAGCAGCGACTTCAATCTGCATATAATGGCCTTCGCTAAATTTGGCGGCTTGATAGTTGTTTTTACCTTCGGCAATCATGTGATAAGCCGGTGACGTCGTATAGGACAGCACCATGTCAGCTTCTTGTTTCAAAAACATGTTGTACGCTTCAGACCAGCCTTTAGTCACTGTAACGGTCTTTTTCGCTAACTGCTGCCACGCTTTATCCGATTGCTCACCGTAAACAGATTTCATCCACAACATTAAACCCAAACCAGGCGTTGACGTACGCGGATCTTGATAAATAATGGTTAAATCATCACGTTGTTCCACCAGCTCTCTTAAGCTAGTCGGTGGATTTTTAAGTGTTTCATTATTATAAATGAAAGCAAAATAACCGTAATCAAAAGGAACAAAGACATTGTCTTGCCATTGAGTCGGTAAAGTTAAAGCGCTTAAATCAACTTGATGCTCAGCCAATAAGCCGGTTTTTTTAGCCGTGGTAATCAAACTATCATCAAGGCCTAAAATAATGTCGGCTTGGCTATTTTTACCTTCAAGACGTAACCGATTTAAAATCGAGACACCGTCGTCTAGCGTCACAAATTTAAGATCACATTGGCATTGCGCTTCAAAGGTCTTTTCAATTTTTGGTCCAGGGCCCCAGTCCGATGCAAATGAACCATAAGTATAAACATTGAGGGTATTGGCGGTAACAACGGTTGATAACAATGAACTAAATGTCAGTAATGCAATCTGCTTTTTCACGGTAACTCCATCAGCAAAGGTAAATTTTTGGTCTATTGTAATCAGGAAGTGCCCTTGTCGCTAGCATAAATTTACCCTCAGCTCGAATTTAGCGCCAAACGACATTGTTAGCTAAAACGACTCGGAGACTAGCGAACCGATTAACTAATAATACAGCTCTTGGCATCAAGCCAGTAATGATGAACAAACCCCTGCTCTTGCTTGGTTGATTGACTCGCCAATGAGCCTTCGATAAAGGCATTGCAGTTTGTTTTGTTCTTATCGTTGAGTTGCTGGTAAGTAAATTTAGCGGCGGCACCTTTAAGTTTGACTTCGAGCACGCAAGTCTCTTGCGCTGACTGAGATAAAGCGAGCTTAATCGTTAATAAATCTTGGCCTGAAATAGTTTGCGCCATCGAGGACCATTCAATGACTTGACCAACCGCGTGCGCTTGGTTCCAATGCAATGACGTGGCATGGTCGACAATTTTAGCAAAACTCGCTTGTAAGCGATCGTTGGCAATTGGGGACTTTGCGCGTGGTTGGCGATAAAGCGCCCGCACATAAATGCCTTGCCCAGCTTTTGCGTCAAGTGCAATCTGTTGCGCTAAATCACCAATCAAGGTAATACCAAAATAATGAGCAAGCTCTTGCTTTTCACCGGCACTATTTCGCCACTTGCGCTTAGTGATAATTTCGAGCTCGAGAATAGCGGTGCCATCGGCAAAATATTTCAATTGATTGTCTTTACTGACAATATTTCCGAGCAACACAATATTATTGTCTGAACTTTGCAAACCGACTCCAAATCGATGTCCATAATTGAAATTATTATAATCTATTTATCATAACCTTAGGATAAATTAAATTGAGATAATAAAAAAAACATTCTATCCTTTACTCATCTCACCAAATAAAAGGTAATTTCATGTCTAATAAAGTGATAATTTCATGCGTGGTCGCTACAACGGCATTACTGGCTGGATTAGCAGCCTATACTGGCTCAGCCATGACAACGGCTATCGAAGATCAACTGAGCACACAAAATACCGTCGATGGCATCAATGCGACGATCATTGAAAATAATCAAGGGTTATTCAGTCGCAACCAAACCTACAAAATTGTTTTAACAGCCCAGTACTTACGCCAACAAGCAGAAATTAATACCATCAATAATGATATTACCCTGTATGTAGATCATCAGTATACGGCTTACCCGCTTTACACTGTCAGCGACTTTCAGGTAGATTTTTCTCGTGGCAGCTTACCAGCAGAACTTAATAAAATTGGCTTATCGACCGTTGAACACCAAATAACGCTTAACTCTAATCTGTTATTGCAAACCAATCAGCTTAATTTATCACTGGCACCGTTGAGTCATAAGCTGAACAATACCGAGGTAAGTTATCAAGGTATTAGCCTGACAGCCAATAGCGATTTTAACTTCAATGAAGGCACTATCGTTACCGAAATAGGCAAGTTTGACGTGGCAAGTGACAATCGCCACCATTTGTCGTTATCGAAATTCGTTACCCAAACAAACTTCGAGACAGTTGATAAGTTAACGCTGTTTACTTCAATTAAAGCCGCCGTAAACAACATGGCTTTTCGTGACAGTGTCGAGCAATTAACCCTGGAGATTGATCAATTTAACTCTGATTCGAGCTACTCAATGGCCAAGCCTGATAAGCTATCGTTAACGGTAGGCACAGATGTAGCCAAGATAAAGTATCAAGATCGAAGCACCAATTACTCAATTGTTGATAGCCAATTAGCCGTGCGGATCAATAATGTCGCTAAAAAAGCCTATTTGGCCGCTGAGCATGCCTCACGCCAAAGTAAGCCGGATCCTAAAGCCGTTAGCACCGCTTTAATGGCATTGATCGCGGCTGGCGCTGACGGTGAAATAACTCAACTTAACCTCAATATCAATGATGTTAACTTTAACAGCCAAGGTGACTTTGTATTACCGCCTTATACGGGTAAACAAATGCCCAATGAATTAAATCAGCATGTGCTTAATACGCTGATAGTTAACTTAACGCTTAAATTAAGTAACGGCTATCCACAGTTACTCGGTCCGCTGGCGCCCATGTTTGATCATTTAATCAAACAAGGTTATATCACCAAGGATCCACAGGGCGGTGTCAGCTCAACCATCCATTATACCAACAACCAACTAACAGCAAATAGCCACCCGGTTGCTATGTAATCGCTTAACCCGTTAATGCGTTTTGCCTTAGCGGGTTAAATAAATGACAGCTTATTTCACCTGCCAGCGCAGTTGCTCGCCAGCCTTAATTGGGACGACCCGATGAGGGCCAAGGGGTAAACTAGGCGCAACGGTCCAAGACTCTTGCACTAGGGTAATAGTGTCGCTGTTACGTGCTAAATTATAAAAATCAGGGCCATAAAACGAAGCAAAACCTTCAAGTTTGTCTAGGGCATCTTCTTGCTCAAATACCTGTGCATATAACTCAATTGCAGCAAACGCAGTATAAAGTCCGGCACAGCCACAAGCGGCTTCTTTTTTGTCTTGCGCATGTGGCGCAGAATCAGTACCCAAGAAGAATTTTGGATTGCCACTGGTCGCCGCGCTAATAAGTGCCTGCTGATGAATGTTGCGTTTTAAGATCGGCAAGCAATAAAAGTGCGGTTTAATACCACCCACTAACATATGGTTACGGTTATACATTAAATGATGGGCGGTGATAGTTGCCGCGACGTTATCTTGACAAGTACTAACAAAGTCAACCGCTTGCTTGGTCGTGATATGTTCCATCACAATTTTTAATTGTGGAAACTTTGTCACCAAGGGTTTTAATACCTGCTCGATAAATAGCTCTTCGCGATCGAAAATATCAATGTCGTCGGTTGTTACTTCACCGTGAACCAGTAGAGGCATGCCCAGTTCACTCATCACTTCAAGCGCGCCATAGATATTAGCCACATCAGTCACCCCAGAATCGGAGTTGGTCGTCGCACCAGCTGGGTATAATTTTGCCGCATAGACATGACCTGACTGATGAGCCCTCTTAATCTCTTGACCACTGGTATTGTTGGTTAGATACAAAGCCATCAATGGTTTGAAGCTAGAGTTCGCTGGAACTTTATCTAGAATACGCTCGCGATAAGCCAATACTACTTCGGTATCGGTCATCGGTGGAATTAAATTAGGCATAATGATCGCGCGGCCCATGTAACGTGCCGTATCAGCAACGGTGTCAGATAAAACATCACCATCACGTAAATGAAGGTGCCAATCGTCTGGGCGAGTAATTGTTAGGGTCATTATAATGCTCTCATTTATAGTTATGCCAAAAAACGGATATGCCAAATTATCGGTTAATTTTAATGGTCAACAACCTGGTTGTAAAGCGCTGCATTTACTTTACATTAAGTCACTTTAATTAACACGGTACACAGCCAAATAACAAGCGGCGCTTGGTTTTTGAGCTATTTTTAGCTATTTCATTTTTTTCCCATTTTATACTGGACAAGCTCAGTCAGGGAATGATAAAAAATGCCGCAAATTAGAGTAACTACAATACAAAGGCGCGTTATGACATCTTCCACAGAAAACAATTCTACGGTTCCTAAAACCCCCAGCATATTTGAAATATTTCAGTCGGTGGGCTTAGTGACCCAGATCATTGTCGCCATTATTATTGGTAGTATTTTAGGCACAACCATTCCTGAAACGGCAAAATCACTCGCGGTATTAGGCCAACTGTTTGTCAGCGCATTAAAAGCGGTGGCACCCATTTTAGTCTTGGTATTAGTGGCTTCATCAATTGCCAATCAAAAAAGTAATAGCGATGCCAATTTAAAGCCGATTGTCGGCCTGTATTTATTAGGCACCCTAACAGCGGCGTTAATTGCCGTTGCCATGAGTTTCGCCTTTCCGACCACGCTAAGCCTTGATTTAGCGGCGGCGACTGCCAACCCGCCACAAGGATTGGGTGAAGTCATTAATACCTTGGCCTTCAAAATGGTCGACAACCCAATTAATGCGATTGCCACCGGCAACTTTATTGGTATTTTAGTTTGGGGCCTTGGTCTTGGTTTTGCGCTTAAGCAAGCAAGCGGCGCCACTAAAGACATGGTTAATGATCTTTCGAATGCCATTTCATCAATGGTAAAAATTGTCATTAGCTTTGCACCGCTCGGTATTTTAGGTTTAGTTGCCAATACTGTCGCGACCACAGGTTTTGATTCGCTAGCGCAGTTCGGTAACTTGGTCGCCGTGCTGGTTGGTTCAATGTTGATTATTGCGCTAATCATTAATCCTGTCATTGTGTTTGCCGTAACGCGTCAAAACCCTTACCCGTTAGTGTTCACTTGTTTACGTGAGTCTGGTATTACTGCATTTTTCACTCGCAGTTCAGCGGCGAACATTCCGGTTAATATGGCTTTGTGTAAAAAATTAAATTTACATGAAGATACTTACTCGGTATCAATTCCACTAGGCGCAACGATTAATATGGCTGGTGCGGCGATTACCATCACGGTATTAACCCTTGCAGCGACCCACACCTTAGGCATTGAAGTAGATCTTGCAACCGCCATCTTATTAAGTGTCATTGCGGCAATTTCTGCTTGTGGCGCATCGGGTGTTGCTGGCGGTTCATTGCTGCTAATCCCATTAGCGTGTAGTTTATTCGGGATTAATAACGAAATTGCAATGCAAGTTGTCGCAATTGGCTTTATCATAGGCGTCATTCAAGATTCTGCCGAAACAGCGCTTAATAGTTCAACTGACGTTGTATTTTCTGCGGCAGCATCGCATCTACAATTAACAAAAGAAAAATAAGGTACGCTATGGCTAAGCCCCGTGACATTGACACCGATCAGTTAGTAAATATTGCTTTAGATATTTTTGACGAAAATTTAATAGAACACATTGATCAGCCTGACTTGGAATATTATGCCGAGCAATGTGAAAGCCAAGGAGCTGTTGAAGTCGTTAGTGCGTTTAATGATTGGCAAGATCAGACGGATTTGACTCATGATCAACTCGATAAAGATTATATTGAAGTCAGAATTGGTTTGTTTGAAGATGGTGAATTCGATTTAGTGTATGCGCGGGTATTACTGCGTGCTGACCAAACAAGCGCCCAACAGCCTTATTTCGTCAAATGGAAACGGTAAATAACCCTTAGCCAAATTCAAAAGCCGAGCCATTGCTCGGCTTTTTTATGTCCATTGATCAAGACCCTGCCACTGTACAACATGACTTTGCCCCCTAGCCCTTGTCCGCCGATGATGGTAGGATCACGCAACGAGTTTTATCAATTGTATTTTTTAGACATTCAACAAGAGAAGATCCAGATGGGAAGAGCGTTCCAGAACCGTAAAGAGTCTATGGCTAAAACAGCAGGCCAAAAAACTAAGGTCTATTCTAAATATGGTAAAGAAATCTATATGTGTGCCAAAAGTGGCGGTATAGATCCAGACCATAACCTGTCCTTGCGCCGACTCATTGAAAAAGCAAAAAAAGATCAGGTGCCAACGCATGTTATCGATCGCGCGATCGAAAAGACCAACAGCAGTGCCGGTGAAGATTACGCCGCGTCTCGCTATGAAGGCTTTGGTCCTGGCGGCACTATGGTAATTGTCGATTGCTTGACTGATAACAGCAACCGTACCTATACCCAAATTCGTCAAGCGTTTGTTAAAAACAACGCGAAACTGGGTGGTCCTGGCGCAGTATCACACATGTTCGATCACCAAGCTGTTTTTGCCTTTAAAGGTGATAACGAAGACGACGTTTTTGAATTACTGATGATGGCTGATATCGATGTTACCGACATTGAGAATGAAGATGGCATGTTAAGTGTTTTCGCGCCAACCACTGAGTTCTACAAGATTAAAACCGCATTAACTGAGGCGAATCCTGAAATCGCTTTTGAAGTGGAAGAAATCACCTTTGTGCCACAAACGATGACAGAAGTCAGTGGCGATGATGTTGCTGTATTTGAGCAATTTATCGACGCCCTAAACGACTGTGACGATACCCAAGAGATTTACCATAACGCCCAGTTGAACAACTAATAGCGGCATTAGCGTCAGAGCGACCATCGGTGGCTCTGACGCCTATTCTTTTTGCTCATCAGTTAGCGGAAGTACAGCCTTGAAAAAATCCTCTTTATCTTATCTTTGCGCCCTTGCCGCGGTTTTTTTATGGTCAACGGTTGCTACCGCGTTTAAATTAGCCTTAGCGCACTACTCTCCTATTCAACTACTGTTGGTTGCCGTTATTAGCTCGATTGTCATATTGACAATTATTCTAGCGCTCCAAAATAAACTGGCCTTAACTAAAAGTCAGTTCTGTGCCAATCCTAGGTATTACTTGCTAACAGGTATACTTAACCCTTTTTTGTATTACCTCGTACTCTTTAAGGGCTACGATCTATTACCCGCCCAACAAGCATTAGCACTCAATTACACCTGGGCACTGGTGTTGCCATTATTAGCGGTGCCATTACTTGATCAAAAGCTCTATAAAACCGATATTATTGCGGCACTGATGGCCTATTTAGGTGTCTATGTCATTGCAACTAAAGGCAGCATCACTGATTTTCAACTTGAAAGCGGTCTAGGTGTGGCATTAATGCTGTTAAGCACTTTGCTATGGTCGCTATATTGGATAGTTAATACCAAAAGCAAAGGTGATCCGGTGGTCAGTTTACTCTTGAGTTTTTTAGCAGGCTTTCCTTTTATATTAACCACTTTATTACTAACAGATACTTTGCCTGCTTGGGATGTTGAAGCGTTACTCGGTGGAATTTATGTTGGGCTGTTTGAAATGGGTATTACCTTTATTTTGTGGTTAATGGCGTTAAAACACGCAACTCGTGCTGCTGATGTTACTACGCTGGCCTTTTTGTCACCGGTGATGTCCATCGGCTTTATTGCGTGGATTTTACAAGAACAAATATTGCTATCAACGTATGCCGGCTTAGCGTTAATTCTAAGTGCCCTATCGTTAAAAGTAATTAAGCCTAAAATCATTAACGCCATCGATAAGTTTAACCGACGACGTTAATCATTAACCCGGTACCGGATAATTAAGCGCTGTGACCCTATTGCGCGGTCCAACCCAAGTCAATGGTTAGATTAGAACCCGTAAATGATCGCGCGGCGTCACTGACTAAGTAAGTCACTAAGCCACCAATCTCTTCGGGTTCGATCATCCGCTTAACCGCCGCATTTTTTAGCATAATATCAGTCACAACTTGCTCTGGTGCAATGCCATGAGCCTGAGCTTGATCAGCAATTTGCTTATCAACAAGTGGGGTACGCACATAAGCAGGACAAATGGTATTAACCGTAATACCGTGCTCACCGCCTTCTAGTGCAGTAGTTTTAGTTAAACCAACTAAACCGTGTTTGGCCGAGATATAAGCCGCTTTAAATGGTGAGGCGATTTGGGCATGTACCGAAGCGATGTTAATAATACGGCCCCAGTTATTCGCTTTCATGTGTGGCCAGCTATATTTGGTCAATAAAAAGGGTGACGTTAACATGACACTTATCATGGTATTCCAAGTTTGCTCAGGAAAGTCTTCAATTGGACAGACATGTTGAAATCCGGCGTTATTAACCAGAATATCGAGTCGACCAAATTTTTCGACGGTTTCATCAATTAAGCGTTTATTGTCTTGTTGCTGAGATAAATCAACCCGAATAAAATGACATCCTAAAGTGTCAGCAGCCTCTTCTCCGAGCTGTTGGTTTAAGTCTGCAATCACAACTTTATAGTCACTTTTGCATAAAGCCTCAGCAACCGCATAACCTATACCGCTAGCACCGCCAGTTATTATCGCCACTTTTTCCATGAAAATTCCTTATTATATTGATTTTATTTTAGTTTCAAGCAGCATTAATATAGTTAAATTTACCGCTGATTGAAACTCTACCTCAGTATTATTGGCGGTTAAAAACCCTATTTATCGATTAAGCGTTAAAATTTAACCTTACATACCTCATAAACAGCAATTAACACAATAACTCACAACTCGTAACATACTGATAACCCTAGTTTAAGCCAAAACAAAAGCCGGCCATAACCAAACCATGAAAATAGGTGATACGGATCACAAAACGACAACCAAAATCTGAATGTCTAATTGAAAATCAACTCGCAACACTGTAAAAAATATCACTTAACAGCCTAATTTGGGCAGTTAACCAATCAATAACTTTTATTTTACATTGCAAGCTAAAGTATAATTGCGATGTATTAGTTGGTCACACTATTAAACAACAAAGATACTGCCTTGATTAATAGGTAGTAGGAGTATTTATGAAACGAGAACAATGGGGCTCCAGAGCCGGATTTATATTAGCAGCCGTTGGCTCAGCTATCGGTTTAGGTAATATTTGGCGCTTTCCATATATGGCGTATGAAAATGGCGGCGGTGCCTTTTTCATTCCTTACCTGTTTGCGATGCTAACTGCCGGTATTCCCTTTATGATCATGGAATTTGGTTTAGGACATAAGTACCGTGGTTCTGCACCAAAAACATTAGCGCGCATTGGCGCAAAGTATGAGTGGTTAGGTTGGTTTCAAGTCATGATCGCGGCGATTATTGCCGTTTATTATGTGGCTGTTATCGGTTGGGCTATCTCTTATTTGGGCATGTCATTCACCCAAAGTTGGGGCGCCGATACCAATGCGTTCTTCTTTAGCGAATACCTTAAGCTAGGTGAAAATTCACCGACTAACCTTGGCAGCTTCCAATGGCACATTGCTCTGCCAATGGTATTAGCTTGGGCTATCTCATTTGCTGCTATCAATGGTGGCGTTAAAGCCGGTATTGAACGTGCTAGCAAAATAATGATGCCGCTACTGTTCATTATGGTTATTGCCCTCATTGGCCGCATGGTTTTCTTACCTGGCGCATTAGACGGTTTAAACTATTTGTTCCAACCAGATTTTAGCAAAATAATGGATCCGAAAGTTTGGTCTGCTGCTTACGGCCAAATCTTCTTCTCGCTAAGTGTTGGTTTTGCGATCATGATGGCTTACTCAAGTTATTTACCTGAGAAATCAGACATCAATAACAATGCCTTTATGACAGTACTGATTAACTGTGGTTTCTCTATTGTTGCTGGTATATTGATTTTCTCAATCTTGGGTTATATGGCCCAAGAGCAAGGCAAGCCATTAACTGAGGTTGTTACTGCCGGTGTTGGTCTTGCGTTTGTTACTATTCCTGCAGCAATTAACTTATTACCAGCGCCTTACATTCTTGGCCCGGTATTCTTCTTTGCCTTGGTCGTTGCGGGTTTAAGTTCACACATCTCAATTTTAGAAGCGGTTACTTCAGCCTTTATCGATAAGCTAAACTGGTCACGTAAAAAAGCGGCTGCTATTGTTTGTGGTTCTGGTTTGCTTATCTCAATGGCGTTTGCCACCAACGGCGGTTTGTTGTTACTTGATTTAGTTGATTACTTCATCAATAACATTGCACTGTTAACCAGCTGTATTATTGAATTAGTTATTGTCGCTTGGTTATTTAAATTGTCTGACATTCGTAAATACGTCAATAACATTTCTGATTTCAGTATTGGAACGTGGTTTGAAATTTGTCTGCGCTTTATTAGCCCAGCAATTCTAGCTATCATTCTTGGTACTAATATCTACAAAACAGTTACTGAAGGTTACGGCGGTTACGCAACTTTTGAATTGGTGATTTTAGGCTGGGGCTTAATCGCTGCGATGTTTATCGTTGCCGTTGTCATCAACAAATCATCTCGTGTTAACGAGTCTAACTAGGAGTATTATTATGACTACCGGTGCAATTTTTATGATGGTTTTTGGTCTTGGCATTACTTGGGGCGGTGCCGCCTTTTGTATTCGAAAAGCCATGAAAAAAAATAAGTAGCTTGCGACGTAACAATCGTTGATTGTACGCCAGCATGTTAATAAAAAGCGGATAGTGATATCCGCTTTTTTTTGCCCAGACTATCCCGATTTAATTGCTTGTATCACTCATATTAACCACTTATGCTACTTTAATGGAGTCTCATTAAAGGAATAGCTATGTCGGTACCCGATCCCTTGTTACAACCCTTTTTAAGCCAAGTAAACCAAAGCATCGCCTTAGCTAAAAAAGACCAAATAAGCTTAACGCCAGCCTTGATGCGTGCCAATTTTTCAGTAATGGCAGCACTTGCAGGAAAAGGACCAACGTTAGAGCAAGTCTATGATAGTAAGCTCGCCGTCAGTGATCGCCATATTAACCTCAGAATTTATGTACCCGACTTAACCAAGCCACTCGATGTGCTGGTTTATTTTCATGGCGGTGGTCATATGGTTGGCAGCGTTGAATTGTATGATCCGATTTGTCGCCGCTTAGCACAGACTAGCCAAGTCATTGTGGTAGCGGTCGAATATCGCTTAGCGCCAGAACACCCCTACCCTAGTGCAATCAACGACGGGGTTGATGTGTGCCGCAACTACCAAAGTATATTGAGTACACATCAACTCTCTGGCAAGCTCATTGTTGCCGGTGATAGCGCCGGCGGAGCCATGGCAGCCACGTTAGCACAACGTAGCCAAACCGATGCACAGCTGCAGATTGACATGCAGGTATTAATATACCCCAGCCTAGATTACAGTTTAAGTAGCCAATCATACCAAGATAATGGTCGTGGTTATTTATTAGAAACGGATAAAATTCACTGGTATTTCAGCCATTACTTACAGCACAATGAAGATCCTAAAGCGGTGTCACCTTTATTTATGCCAATCGACCAACGGTTACCACCGGCTTTAATTTTAAGTGCAGGTTTTGATCCCTTACGCGATGAAGCACATGCCTATTTTGATAAGCTCACCAGCGCCCAAGTCGCCTGTGAAATATATCAGTTCAAGCACATGATCCATGCGTTTATCAACCTTGATAGCTTAGTGCCTAGTCAGTGCCAGGCATTATATCAGCGGATATCGCGGTTTGTTAACAACCCGAGCTGACGCGTACCTAGGATTAAAAACAGTGCTATCAACCCCCACAACGATGAAGTACCACCAGAAGACGTTTCCGGCTGTAAGGTATTAATATCCGAAGTATCTGTCGCTGGAGTCTCAACTTCAGGAGTTTGAACCTCTGGAATTTCGCTTTCAATCCGGCTTAACCAAACGGTTGCCGTATTGCTATCGAGTGCTTGCTCAACCACTTCCATTTTAAAACCGACAGGGCTTAAAATCACCCCTGATTCAGGCTGCTTTGAGTTACTATAATCAGCTGTATCTAGAAAAACCGCCACATTATCGATTGAATTATCCTTAGATCGCGTTAACTGCTGATATAAGCCAAAGGCAGCATCGGCGACTTGTTTCAATGAATCTCCACCGGTAATAAAATTTTGATCAGCATCAATCACCGCTAACATGCCATGTCCTGGGTGTTCTTCGACTTGGTTGTCAGAATAGTTACTGTCACTAAGCCACATTAATATGCCTGGCGAGTAATGCTCACGCGCTAACGAACGGTCCAATTCATGGTGGCTACGCAATTGAATATAATAGGCTTGTGAGTCACGTAAATAACTCGAACCGATAATATCAAAACCGTTAAGTGAAATATCGTTGCTGGCTGAGTCATTAGACTCAGCACCAGCGAAAAATACCTGATTGCTTGCACTGACAATATTAATGTTGTCAACGACAAAACCAAAGCCTCCCACTGCAAAATCAGTGACATGTTTGATTGTAATCGTGACCTGTTGGCCGGCATACACGCTTAAATCAAAAGTTAATGTGCGCCATTGATTGCTCGTCGATGATCCAGTTAAAATATGTTGCTGGCCCGCTAAATCGCCAGTGCCGATGCTCGTATATTGATTGGCAGCGAGAGGTTGTCCATTAACCATCACCTGAACATAATCATAATTAAGCTCCAGCTCCCATTGCGCCTGCATGCGTAAGGTACTGGTTGTGTTCGCGGCAAGAGCGACCGTAAACGATAACTCACTGGTCGATGAATTTTGGTGTTTAGAAAAATACTGATAACTACCATGATAAGGTGTTTTAAAGGCTTGTGATTGCGGCGCCAAATTCACCTTAACTTGATTGATCCCTGACGTATGATTTACCGCTTCGACTAACTCAATTTCGGTTGGAGCCTGCGTTAAATCGCTGGCATTGAATTGTTGTTGATTAATCCAATTACCGCCATAGGCGGTTTGCAAATAATCTCTCGCTAACGGGCTAAAAGTGACAGGCTCAGTTCCTGATATTTCTCCCATCCAGGTGCCTGCAGCCATTATTGACCAATTGCCCACTGGCGATCCGACCGTGCTGTTGTTAGTATCGTACTCATCTAACAGGCCTAAATCATGCCCAAACTCATGAGCCACTACCCCAGCGGCTGCATCGATCGGTACAATAGTAAACCCCTCAACTTTAAGCGAACTGCCGACCACTGATTGTGGAGAGCTGCCCACCACAAACCGTTGCGACCAAATAGCGTCTGTGCCTAATACGCCACCACCTGCTTCTTCACCGATGCTCGAATGAAACACCATAATATGGTCAACCACACCATCGGGTTCCCAGTAATTACCATCGTCATCAAAATCGTCAGGATCCTCGAGATCATAATCAGCTAAACTAACTGTCCCCTCTGCGACGGCAGCATTGACCGCTTCAAGCACTAATTCAGCAACATTTCCTTCATCACCGCTGCCATAATAGCTGGCATTTTTACTGGCGGTATACCACCCAAAAACATTCCCTTCAAACCGAAAACTATTACCAGATTCTTGATCAAAATATTGGGCTACTGACAGTAAGTTATCGCCGATGTAATCATCAGGTCCAGAATAACCCGATGAAGAAAATAACATCTCGTTATAATGTAGTGGTGAATAAGTGTTATAAAACATATCCGTATTAGCTGCGATTAGTCGATTATTGTTATAAGGCAAATCGGGGAAATCAATTAACAACACCAGCACGTTGACTTTAACATCACTTGTCACAGATGCCTTAGCTAACGCACTTACCTGAACTGATTTTACTTTAGATACTGGCGGTACCACACGCAGCGGCAATCGTTTGGTTGTCGTTGATGGCTGATAATTTTTATTATGGTCGTTGATGTATTGAGTTACTGCGGCATTAATCGCGTCGTCGGAAGCATCTTGTTCTAGCTCGTTTCGCTGTTTTAGCCAATAAGCAATTCGTTCATGATTGATTAATACTGGATCCGCGGCCATCGACTGCGATACGGCAGCAGCCTCACCGGTTAAAAAAAACAAACAGAATAAGAGTGACGGTGACTTTATCGAATTAAAATTCATTTACGATCCTTAACTAACGGCATTTTTTATGCAATATACGTTGTTTTTTATTAATATATTCTCTGACTAATCGCTCTTGTTGCTCACGACTAAGTGTAGGATCAATTTCGTCTGCATTAATTAACATCGTCCTTATTTTATCCATATCACGAATCGGTGGTGAGAAACCACAAGCAGGCTTGGGCTTGTCAGTTTTTTTTATGACTGAATGGTTAACCATAGATTCAGTTACATTAGCACCAACTTCGGCCTTACTGAGCGGTGTTGGCGCTTCAGCTTGAGAGTTATTTTCTACCGCACTGCACGCCGACAACAAAAAACAAACGATTAAACCCGTCATATTAAATTTCATTATAAACTCTTTATCCAATTTCTTACCTAAAGTCTCGCGCGCTAATATAGCACTATCACTTCGTAATTGAGACTTATTATTACTAACCAACCTAACATGCTGCTGAAATTATAGCCGCTGGAGCATATTACGTAGTATTACTTAGTCAGAATACGTAGTCATGCCAATAACACCTGCCCGCAACATTAGATACTATCAACAAGCAAACTAGCTACCTATTAATAACAATAAATTTACAATTAGATGTAACTATAAATAAACGGAGCGTCACCATGAAATTTAATAAAAAAGCACTCGTTGTTGCCGTACTTGCAGCAACAACTATTGCAGCACCTGCAATAGCTGCCGACAAATTATTACTAAAAACACCAATTGCTTTTGGTTCACACTTACCAGCCTTAGGTACCCCGATTAAATGGGTGTCTGAAGAGTTGAAAGTTATTAGTGGTGGCAATCTTAAAATGAAAATTTATGAGCCGGGTAAACTCGTGGGTGCCAAAGAAATTCTTGATGCTGTTTCTTCGGGCAAAGTAAACTCTGGTTATGCTACGGCGGGTTACTGGCAAGGTAAAATTCCTGCGGCTTCTTTATTTTCAGCAGTACCTTTTGGCCCTGAAGCTGGCGAGTACATGGCATGGATGTATTACGGTAATGGCCTAAAGTTATATCAAGAAATGTATGATCAAGCGGGTTACAACGTCCATGTTATTCCTTGTGCCATTATTTCACCTGAAACATCTGGCTGGTTCAAAAAGCCCATTGATAAGCTAGAAGATCTGAAAGGCCTTAACATTCGTTTCTTCGGCCTTGGCGCTAAAGTTATGGAAAACTTAGGTGTTGGTACCGTTCAATTACCTGGTGGTGAAATCTTCGGCGCACTTGAAAAAGGTGCGATCGATGCTTCTGAATTTTCACAACCTGCAATCGATCAACTGTTAGGCCTGCACAAGATAGCTAAATTCAATTACTTCCCTGGTTGGCATCAACAAGCGACGATCTTCGAACTATTAATTAATGGTGATACATGGAAGAAAATGGACAAGACCCAACGTGCGCTTGTCAACACTACATGTAAAGCGTCAATGGCGCAGTCAATTGCCGAAGGTGAAGCGTCACAATTTGATATCATGAAAGGTTACGCTGACAAAGGTGTTGAAATCCGATACTGGAATGATGAAATGTTAGGTCACTTTGAAAATAGCTGGAATGAAGTGGCAGCAACAATGAAAAAAGAAGATAAGTTCTTTGATAAGGTTTACACCGACTTAACTCAGTTTAGAGCTAACTATGATTTATGGGAAGAAAACGCTTTCTTACCTCGTAAAACTCGTTAATTGTTAGATAACTAGTCTGGCCTCAATCTTTGGGGCCTTTTTTTTGTTCAGGACGAACCTAAGCCACTTTACTAAAGGACTTGTTAGTGGCGATATTTTTGGAGAAATATTGTGAATAATATCAAGATGCAGCCACCGGTGCCCATCGCTGATGCTATCGACAACTTTATTAAGAAAGTCAGTCACTCGGTAGCCTGGGTTTATGTTTTACTCATTCTTGTGATTATTACCCAAGTTTTCTTGCGTAAAGGATTTGCCAACGGCCAGATCTGGCTCGAAGAGTTACAGTGGCACTTGTATGCCATTGGAGTAATGTTTGGTTTGGCTTATGCGCAAGTCAATAATGCGCACGTTAGGGTTGATTTGCTCTATTCAAATTTCAGTCAAAAAACCAAGTATATTATTGATATTATTGGGGTGCTATTTTTCGTACTGCCATTTATCTATATCGTTTTTATTCATAGCTTAGATTTCGTGGCCGACGCTTGGCGTACTGGCGAGTCATCTGAATCACCTTCGGGTTTACCGTTTCGGTGGTTAATTAAATCTGCTATCCCCTTGAGCATGGCATTTTTCGCATTATCGAGCATTTCGCGTCTGATTAGAGACACGACGTTATTGCTACGAGGAGATAAATAATGGAAATTAATGAAATATTAGTACTGGCGATGTTCGGCAGTTTTATCTTGCTATTGTTTACGGGTATTCCCGTTGCCTATGTTCTAGCGGGTGTTGGCGTGCTGTTCACTTTTGTCGCTGGTTATTCAGACGAACACTGGGATTCAATGACCGGGCTCGATTTCCAAACCTTGGGTTTAATCGTTAATCGCGTCTATCAAATAATGGGTAATTGGATTTTAGTCGCACTGCCGATGTTTATTTTCATGGGCATCATGTTAGACAAATCTGGCGTTGCCGAGCGTTTAATGACCTCGATGCAAGAGCTATTCGGCCGGGTTCATGGTGGTTTAGCCATCACGGTAACCTCGATTGGTATTATCTTAGCTGCCTCAACCGGGATTATCGGCGCATCGGTGGTACTACTGGCCGTGATGTCATTGCCTGCGATGCAAAAGCAGGGTTATTCGAAAACCCTCGCTTTGGGCACGATAGCGAGTGCGGGTACCTTAGGCATTCTCATTCCACCGAGCATCATGCTGGTAATCATGGCTGACCAACTTGGGTTAAGTGTTGGCGATCTGTTTATGGCCGCGGTATTTCCTGGCTTGATGTTAGGTCTGTTATATATTTTGTATATTCTGATCGTCGGTATGGTTAATCCAAAAGCAGCCCCTATTCCAGACGATGCCAAACCGGTGACATTTGCAACTGTTGTTAAAGTGCTCAAAGCTATTATTCCAACACTGCTATTAATCTTTAGCGTGTTAGGTTCAATCTTTACCGGTATTGCGACCCCAACAGAAGCATCAGGTGTTGGCGCGTTGGGTGCAACTCTTTTGGCAATGTATAACAAAAGATTTAGTTTTAAAGTGCTCAAAGATGTGATGCACAACACCATGAATACCACCTCATACATTTTTGCCATCTTTATCGGTGCAAGTTTGTTCTCGTTAGTGTTACGAGAATTAGGCGGCGATGAAGTGATTGAGTCTTTCTTAACTGGCCTGCCTTTTGGTCCTTACGGAATCATAGCTTTTATCTTGTTAGTGGTATTTTTCCTTGGCTTCTTCCTTGATTGGATTGAAATTACCCTAATTGTATTGCCTTTATTAGCCCCCGTTATTGGCGCACTAGATATTGCTATCAATGGTTATGGCGTAGTCGACGACCCTAAAATGGTCTGGTTTGTGATGCTTGTCGCCATGACACTGCAAACGTCGTTCTTAACCCCACCGGTCGGCTTTGCCCTGTTTTACCTAAAAGGTGTTTGCCCGCCAGATATTAAGTTGATTGATATCTACAAAGGCGTGATGCCGTTCATTGCGCTGCAATTATTTGCCTTGATACTCCTAATATTCTGGCCAGAAATAGCCTTGTGGTTGCCCTCGATTGCTTATTCCTGATAGTTAGTTTCTGATAATATAGTTTTCGCTACGCCAATCATTTTGATTGGCGTTTTTTGTTCTGTTACACCACGATTTATTGACTTTCCCTCTGAATTTTCACTATCGATAACCCCTTAAGTAATACCAATTTCGTTAAAGGTATGACCTTATTGCGCGCAGGGGATATTAGAAAAAACAAGGCGCTCGAATGATTACCACATGGCTGTGGATACTAGAGTAATGAGGAGCATGTTGGCGACCAACAGCTGACTATTGGGATTGAGAGGCGCGAACAGGACGCGGTAGCCTTATTGTTGATTTAAACAAGCACAAGTGGTCAATGATTAAATGCTGCTTGTTTAAGGTTTAAGATTGCAGTTTAGATTAGAATAATCATTTAAAATAGTAGCGCAAGATCAATAAAGCCGGCATCGAGGTGCCGGCTTTATATCGCATTATAAACGTTTAGAACATGTCGTTAGGCAGTGCCATTAAGGTGCTAACACCTGATTTAACTGCGCCGATATGTGCTTGTTGACGAGGTAATAGACGAGCAAAGAAAAAGTCAGCCACAGCTAGCTTGCCTTCATAAAACGGATTATCGTCACTTTGCTGCTCTTTAGCCGCAGCAACTGAGATTTTGCACCACATAAACGCGAACGCAGTATATCCGAACGCATTTAAGTAGTCGACAGCGTTACCGTTGAGTTCATTACCGTCACTTGCGCGATCTAAGATAATATTCGTTAATTGCTCCAACTCTTCCAGTGAACTGCTCAATTGAGTAAACATCGCGCTTAAACGGCTAGTATCGCGCAAGTCACTTTGCTCAAACTGCGCAATTTCTTCGCGAATATCTTGCGCAAAAACAGCAAAATCTTCGCCTTTATTCATTGCCACTTTACGACCAATTAAATCGAGTGCCTGAATGCCGTTGGTGCCTTCATATATCTGCGCAATGCGCACGTCACGCACGAGTTGTTCCATGCCCCATTCACGAATATAGCCATGTCCACCATAAACCTGCTGTCCTAATACCGTAGATTCCAAGCCTAAGTCAGTGAAAAAGGCCTTTGCGACCGGTGTCAGTAAAGCAACTAACGAATTGGCTTTAACAACGGCAGATTTATCATCACTAAATTTTACAATATCTAGCTGCTTGGCAATATACAAGGCAAAAGCTCGGCTCGCTTCATTGTTCGCCCGCGCTGTTAACAACATCCGGCGGACATCACCATGTACAACAATTGGGTCGGCAGCTAGTGTTGGATCTTTTAGCGCGCCAACACCGCGGCTTTGTAAACGCTCTTTTGCATATTCAGCTGCGCCTTGATAGGCCATTTCACCACAACCAATGCCTTGAATACCAATCGACAGACGTTCATAGTTCATCATGGTAAACATGCAGGCAAGACCTTTGCCAGCATCACCAATTAAATAACCCTGCGACTGATCGAAATTCATCACACAAGTTGCCGATCCTTTAATCCCCATTTTATGTTCTATCGAACCGCAACTGACATTATTTGCCGTAGTTAGCTCGTCATTTTCGACATTGATTTTAGGCACTAAAAATAACGAAATACCACGCGCACCTGGTGCAGCATCCGGTAATTTAGCCAGCACTAAATGAATAATATTTTCGTTTAAATCTTGGTCACCACCCGTAATGAATATTTTGGTGCCGCTAACTTGGTAACTGCCATCGCCGCTTGGCACAGCTTTAGTTCGAATAAGTCCTAAATCAGTACCACTATGAGGTTCGGTTAAACACATCGAGGCAGCCCAACGACCGCTGTATAATGAAGGCAGGTATTTTTCTTTTAGTTCATCGCTACCATGGGCATTAAGTGCTAAACAAGCACCAGAAGATAACGCCGGGTATAACGCGAATGAACAATTAGCCGCATACATCATTTCATCAAATAAGACCCCCAACATTTTAGGCATGCCCATGCCTCCGAACTCAGGATCACCACACAACCCACTCCAGCCACCCTCAGCAAAAGTCTTGTATGCTTCTTTAAAGCCTGTTGGAGTTGTTACTACCCCATCGTTCCACTGAGCACCTTCTTCATCACCACTACGGTTTAAGGGCGCAATAAGGTCGGAAGCGAGTTTACCAGCCTCCTGTAAAATAGCTTCGGCCGTATCAATATCAACGGTTTCACTCAACTTTGGGATACCCTGCCACAAAGTCGAAACATCAAACACCTTGTTTAGCAAAAAACTCATGTCAGTTAACGGTGGCTTAAATTCAGTCATTGGGCTATTCCTTAAATAATTAGACGTTGGGCTAAACGCCCTTTTAAAACATATGTTTTAATTTATAACAGAATAAACAACAAATGTTAACTACTGTTGGTAACTATTTAACATTTGGCCATAAAAAAAGCCCGTTGCATTGCAACAGGCTTTTTTATCAAACTAATACTCTACTACCTAGCGTAATGAGCTATTAATCTGTTGCAATACTTGCGCAGGGGTTGTTGCTTGCGTAATAGGCCGGCCAATCACTAAATAATCACTGCCTGCCTGTACCGCTTGCAAAGGCGTCATAATACGTTTTTGATCGCCAACCGCGCTGCCCGCAGGTCTAATGCCCGGCGTCACTAACAAAAATTCCTGACCAAGTTCAGCTTTTAATCGAGTAGCCTCTTGTGCCGAGCACACCACACCATCAAGACCGCAGTCTTTAGCTAAAGTCGCTAACTTGGTGACATGAGCTGCTAAGGTGGTTTCAACGCCGATTAAGGCAAGTTCCGATTCTTCCATGCTGGTCAGTACCGTTACAGCAATCAGCAATGGTGCTTTGTCACCATACGGTTGCAGTGCTTTAACTGCCGCCTTCATCATGTTGGCGCCGCCAGTTGCATGCACATTAACCATCCATACCCCAAGTTCCGCCGCCGCTGTCACGGCTTTAGCCACCGTATTAGGAATATCATGAAATTTTAAATCAAGGAAAACGTCAAACCCCATGCCAACCAATGTTTTGACAAAATCAGGGCCAAAATAGGTAAACATTTCTTTGCCTATTTTTAAGCGGCAGCTGTCTGGCGAGATAGTTGCGACAAAGTCGAGTGCCTGTTGCTGATTATCAAAATCAAGTGCTACTACAACTTTCGATTGGTTACTCATGGTATTCCTCTATAAATTATCTAATTACTAACGTTAATATTGACTGCCGGAAAGTGTGATAAGGCTGGATTAGTCACCATCGATCCCGCGAATTGGCTTTATCGTGCCCCAGGCTAAGCATGAAGGGCATTGCCAATGAATATTTTTTGCTTCAAAGCCACAACCACGACAACGATAAGCCGGTTTAATTTTTAGCTGCTCACCAACGAGCAAATTTAAATGTTGCAGACTCTCTTTAGCACGGCCATCTTCGGCATCACTAAGCTGATAATTCATCAGCTCATAAAAACCTTTAATACTTGGTTTATCAACCAAATGATCGGTAATTTGCTGCTCAACCTGTTGCTGCGATAACGTCGGGCGCATTATCTCAATTTTAGCTAATAATGTGGCGATGCCCGCACCTTTTTGCAAGGCATCATCGAGTTTTAGGATCAAGGTTTGTTGTTGGTCACGACGTTGGTAACATTCAATAAACAGCGGCAGCACTTCTCGAAAATAATCAATGTCTTGCCCCAACAGCTGATCGAGTAATAGCTGACAATCTGTTAATTGATTGCTGTCGAGATAAATTCGCGCAATCGCCAACCGCGCTCGAATACAATTTTCATCCGTTTTGAGCGCCTGTTTTAAATAATTTAAACTGATTTTTTGATCTGCAGAGCTGTCGGCTAACTCACAATAAAAATGTGCCAATGAAACTTTAACCACTTGCTGGCCACGATTTACTAATTGCTTGGCTACTGTAACGGCCTTATCCCACTCTTTAGTCGACTGATAAATTGACAGTAAATGGCCCAAAGACTTATCACCATAAGTCTCGCTACTGGCTAAATCAGAAAACAAATCAAGACAGCGATCGATCAAACCCGCTTGCAAATAATCATGGGCTAATTCAAATAGTGCCGTTTCATGGTGTTCGGGTGATAACGAGGGGCGAGCCAATAAATTTTGATGGACCCGAATAGAACGGTCAATCTCGCCCCGTTGGCGAAATAGTCGCCCTAAGGCGAGATGAGTTTCAATGGTGTCCTTGTCGACTTCAACCAAGGCAATAAATTGATCGACCGCCTTATCGGGCTGGTCAGACAATAAATAATTTAGTCCTGCAGAATAACTTTTGGAATAGTCTTTAACATCGCGCTGATGTTGATGACCAGCACTGCGCCGGCCCATATACCAACCATAAGCTGCCGCTACAGGCAGCAAAAGAAACAGCAGTTCAAGCATTAGTCAGCAATTTTTCCTTTTGTAGTGCAACGTCTTTTTCTGCTTTAGTTAACTTTTTGGTGGTCGATTTTAATTTAAACTTGACCCCAAGATACAGCGAATAAAAAATACACCAACACAATAGAAAGCCGGACAAAAAGGCGACGCCAATAACCGTACTAACGTTAAAGGAGCCTTGAGCGATTAAATAATTAATCGGTACAGTGCCAGTATTACTGGTACTAAAAATCATCGCGGCTGCAAAAAATATCACAACAATCAAGGTTGCAAAAATTGTTTTCATAAACTCTCCTGTGATCTATCCTCGTCTAATAGCTTTCATTATCTAAGAAAACCCCCGAAATCGCTAGCAAAGAATATGATTTCTTTATGAACTTATTAAACCTGAGTACCGGATAAGTGAATTTACCCAATAACGCTCTCTTAGCAGCTATTAGGGTTGTTTCACGAATCAATAGCCCGCTGTTGATTCGTGAAAACGCTTCGCGTGAATAGATAGAGGCTAGTACTTAAATTCGGCTTGGAGCAGAGAACTTGTGATATCCCCTAAAACTTCGTCACGGTGAGTTAACTGATTTTTTCGTTTGGAATCGTTTATTTTCATCGTGTTATACCAATTACATTGGCTATGTTGTACTAAAGTGTTGCCATTTGAACAACAAGTCGCCGTAAATCCATCACGACTTCGGCGGACTTCCTCATGCCGCTGGCATCAGGGTTCTACCTACATTCGAGGCTCTGGCCCAGCATCTGGGCAATAGCTCCTCGGTAACCGCTCCTGCGTTACACTAATTACGCCCGTCCATGGCCTAATGCAATGTCCTAATATCTTACATCCGTGTAAGAACATACTGCTCAAGCTTGCTTTATCAAACACCAACACTTTCAATTAGCTGTGAAGCTAGCTACCTTTAAGGTGAACAGAGCCAATTACATTAAAGGTATGATCTTGCTGTGCGTGGATAACGTTAATTTAGACAAGGCGCTCGATTGAGTAATAGCGAGCGATTAGGAATGAGAGCAACGCGAAATTAATGGATTTTATCAAGCTCAGATGATCACTTAATTAATGGCATTACATAACCTTTATCCAGTACTCAGGTTATTAAAATTTAAGCAATAAAAAAGCAGCCCGAAGGCTGCTTTTTAATACGACGATGCATTAAATTTTATCAATTTTATGCATTAAGACTGGCATTGACTCGTTCACGTAATTCTTTACCAGGTTTGAAGTGAGGAACGTATTTCGATCCTAAATCCACTGTTTCACCTGATTTTGGATTACGTCCTACACGAGGAGCCCGGTAATGTAACGAAAAACTGCCAAAGCCACGAATTTCAATTCGATCGCCTTCAGATAGCGTATTTGCCATCAAATCCAGCATTTCTTTGACGGCCAATTCGATATCTTTAGCCGACTTGTGTAGTTGTTTCAGTGCTAATCTTTCGATTAATTCCGACTTAGTCATAAACCTTCCTTATCGCTATACCATGATAGATGTTACGAAGTTAAGCCAAAAAGCTACACTTCGCAACAGTTACTTCACGTATTAGTCACGGTTTGCTTTCTTGAACGCGTCTGCCATTGCGTTAGAAGAGAAGCTATCATCGGCTTTATTTAGGTTATCAACTGCAGATTTCTCTTCAGCTTCATCCTTAGCACGGATTGACAAGCTAACAACGCGGTTTTTACGATCAACACCAACGAACTTAGCTTCAACTTCTTGACCTTCTTTAAGCTCTGTAGAAGCATCTTCAACACGGTCACGTGAAATATCAGCAACACGGATGTAACCTTCAACGCCTTCAGCTAGTTCAATTGTAGCGCCTTTAGCGTCAACCGCTGTTACCTTACCATTAACAATAGCACCTTTTTTGTTGTCTGCTAGGTAGTTATTGAACGGGTCGTCTTCAGATTGCTTGATACCAAGGCTAATGCGTTCACGCTCAGCGTCAACTGCAAGAACAACAGCTTCGATTTCGTCGCCTTTAGCGAATTCACGAACTGCGTCTTCGCCAGAAACATTCCAAGAAATGTCAGAAAGGTGAACAAGACCGTCGATGCCGCCGTCAAGACCAATGAATACACCGAAATCAGTGATTGATTTGATCTTACCAGAAACGCGATCGCCTTTAGCGAACTTCGAAGAGAACTCTGACCAAGGGTTAGCGATACACTGCTTAAGACCTAGAGAGATACGACGACGTTCTTCATCGATGTCAAGAACCATAACTTCAACAGTATCATCCAAGCTAACAACTTTGCTTGGGTGGATGTTTTTGTTAGTCCAATCCATTTCAGAAACGTGTACTAGACCTTCAACGCCTTCTTGAATCTCTACGAAACAACCGTAGTCAGTTAGGTTCGTAACGCGACCAGTAAGCTTGGTGCCTTCAGGGAAACGACCAGCGATTGAAACCCATGGATCTTCACCCATTTGCTTAAGACCAAGAGATACACGAGTCTTTTCACGATCGTACTTAAGTACACGAACGTTGATTTCATCACCAACAGTAACGATTTCGCTTGGGTGCTTAACACGTTTCCAAGCCATATCAGTGATGTGTAATAGACCATCGATACCGCCAAGGTCAACGAACGCGCCGTAGTCAGTAAGGTTCTTAACAATACCTTTAACTTCAAGACCTTCTTGCAAGCTTGCAAGTAGTTCTTCACGTTCTGCACTGTTTTCAGTTTCGATAACTGCGCGACGAGAAACAACAACGTTGTTACGCTTTTGATCAAGTTTGATAACTTTGAATTCTAGCTCTTTGCCTTCAAGGTGAGAAGTATCACGAACTGGACGAACGTCTACTAATGAACCAGGTAGGAAAGCACGGATGGTGTTAACTTCAACAGTGAAACCACCTTTAACTTTACCGTTGATAACACCAACGATAGTTTCTTGCTCTTCGAAAGCCTTCTCAAGAACACCCCAAGACTCATGGCGCTTAGCTTTTTCACGAGAAAGTTGAGTTTCGCCGAAACCATCTTCGATAGCATCGATAGCTACGTCAACGATATCACCAACAGATACTTCAAGTTCGCCAAGAGCGTTTTTGAATTGTTCAGCTGGGATTGGGCTTTCTGATTTTAGACCTGCGTCTACAAGTACAGTACCACGTTCGATACGGATTACAGTACCTTTAACAATAGCGCCAGTGCGAGTTTCTAGTTGTAACAGAGACTCTTCGAATAGTTGAGCAAAAGATTCAGTCATGTTTTAAATTCACATTTTCAATCCATCGACGCAATCCAGCGACAACGGGGTTGTTAATTAATACTCTTTCATCCTTGAATGAGTAATTAGGTTTTTTTAACTAGCTCGATTAAAATCGAAAGAACTAGCTGCGTGTTTAATCACTACGGCTAATACTTCGTCAATCGCCAAACCAGTCGAATCCACAACAAGTGCATCATCAGCGGGAACTAACGGAGCCACAACACGGTTGCGGTCGCGCTCATCACGCTCATTAATTTCACTTAAAAGGGAGTGGATATTAGCATCAAAGCCATTTTCTTGCAACTGTGCAAAACGGCGTTCGGCACGCTCTTGAGCACTGGCGGTTAAAAATAACTTGACCGGTGCGGTGGGAAACACCACCGTTCCCATATCGCGGCCATCAGCAATCAAGCCATCGGCCGTTAGAAACGCTCGTTGACGGCGTAATAACGCTTCACGAACTCGGGGGAATGCTGCCACTTTCGATGCCGCATTTCCAATTTTTTCACTGCGTATTTCGCGTGAAACGTCTTCACCTTCGAGCACCACTTTAATCGAATCATTTTCACTAGCAAAACGGACATCAAGATGCCCTGCTAATGGCGTCAGCGCTTCTTCATTATCAAGTTCAACATTATGATGGATAGCTGCCAAGGCGAGTACGCGATAGATAGCACCACTGTCGAGTAATGGCCAACCGAGCTTATCCGCTAGTAGGCGCGCGATGGTTCCTTTGCCTGCGCCACTAGGACCGTCAATAGTTATTATAGGCAAAACAGCCGCCATACCTTGCTCCTTTTGTTGTCTGCAGCAGCGCAAGGTCCCAATGTTATTTTTTTGTTATAGGTTGCACTGCAAATTTCGCGGCAAATTCTACAGCACAAATGTCGCTGAGGATACGATTAAGCAAAATTTAATGATTTTCATGACTAACATTACAGTCATGTAACTTATTTATTTACCACAAACAGCACTAAAGCATTCAAAATAGGTCGGAAAAGTTTTCGACGTACAACCCGGATCGTTAATCGTCACTGGCGTATCACTTAATGCCACTAACGAGAAACACATCGCGATCCGATGGTCATTATAGGTATCAATTGCCGCTTCGGTCAGTTGAGTCGGTGGCGTAATGCTAATGTAGTCATGCCCTTCATCAACTATAGCACCTACTTTTCGTAATTCGGTGGCCATCGCAGCTAAACGATCGGTTTCTTTTACTCGCCAGTTATAGATATTACGAATAGTGGTAGTGCCACTGGCAAATAACGCGGTGGTGGCAATGGTCATTGCCGCATCCGGAATATGATTCATGTCCATATCAACCGCCTTAAGCTGACCGGCTGTAACCGTAATTGAATTAGGCTGCCACGATACTTTTGCGCCCATTTTTTCCAACACATCGGCAAATTTTATATCGCCTTGCACTGAATCACTGCCAATACCGGTCACGGTAACGCTACCACCTTTGATTGCAGCAGCGGCCAAGAAATAGCTGGCAGATGATGCGTCACCTTCAACAGGTAATTCACCTGGTGCAATATAAGTTTGGCCACCTTTGATGTGAAAGCTTTGCAGGTTGGTATGACTGACTTCAATGCCAAATTTTTTCATCAGATCAAGGGTAATTTCGATATAAGGTTTTGACACCAGTTCACCGACAATTTCAATTTCAATATCGGCTTGAGCTAACGGTGCTGCCATTAAGAAAGCGGTCAAAAACTGACTTGAAACCGTGCCATCAATTGCAACCTTGCCGCCCTTTAAGCCTGTTCCTTTGATAGTCAGTGGTGGAAAACCATCAAAATCATGGTAGCTAATATCGGCGCCCATTGCATTAAGTGCTTCAACTAAGCTGTCAATTGGTCGTTCTGACATCCGCGGTTCACCCGTTAAGGTGAAAGTGCCTTGACCCAAACATAAAGCGGCACACAAAGGTCGCATCGCCGTGCCAGCATTGCCAAGGTACATTTCGCACTCGCCATTAAAATCAATTGGCCCACCATTACCTTCGACAATACATTCACTGCGATCGTCAGATAATTGGTATTTAATATTAAGCGTCGTTAACGCATCTAACATGTGACGGATATCGTCACTGTCGAGCAAATTCTTAATATGGGTTGTCCCCTTAGCCAGCGCGGCTAATAATAAAGCACGATTCGACAGACTTTTAGAGCCAGGTAAATTAACGGTGCCATTGACAGATTTAATCGGTTGAAGCGTTAGGGAATCCATGCATTTCCTCGGGTTATCAGTAACTACAAAGCCAAACATAATGCCAGTGTAAGACGGCTGTGCCAATCCCTTAATTGATCTAACTTATGCTAATTGCCTTAATTAGCTTTTATTCGTCTATTTACTAAACAACCTCAAGCACAAGTATCCATATACCGCCTTTGGCTCTTATTTAGGTATCAACGGCTTAAAATCAGGTTAACTCGCTAGACTAAATAACAGCAGACTAACGCCGAACTTAGTTGAAATAGCGCGCTATTTGGCATAACTTAGAGTTAACTGTATTGGCTCTGTTCACCTTACATGTAGTTAGCTTCGCAATACATTGAAAGTATTGGTGTTTGATAAAGCAAGCTGGTGCAGCATGTTCTTACATGGATGTAAGATATTAAGGCAATGCATTTAGGCCATGGACGGGCGTAATTAGAGTAACGCAGGAGCGGTTACCGAAGCGCTGCGCCACAGTCTCGAACGTAGGTAGAACCCTAATGCCAGCGCATGAACAAGTCCGCCGCAGTAGTGACAAATTTACGGCGACTTGCTGTTCAAAATTCAACTCTTTAGTACAACAGAGTTAACTGTATTGGATCTTTATCTTACTTGGAATGTTATGTTAAAAGACGTAAAAATCACCCGAAAGTTTCCAATGGTTATGATCTCTCTCGCGCTGCTATCAGCGATAGCCACAGGGGTCATTGCGTTTATCAATACCACCGATAGCATGAAACTAGCGGCCCAAGACAAATTAGTGGCGCTGTTAGAATCAAGAAAGTCTACTTTAGAACAATATTTCTACAATATAGAACATAAAACTAAGTTTCATGCCCAAAGCCCACTGGTCATTAATGCCTTAAACGATTTCAGTATCGCGTGGAACAGGCTGCCGCCAACCAAAGAACGCTATTTACAACAACTGTACATTGAGCGTAATCCGTATAAAGCGGGTCAAAAAGGCGCCTTACTCTCGGCAACTGATAGCAGCAGGTATAGCCAAGTACATTATCAATATCATCCTATTTTTAAAAATATGCTTGAAAGCCGCTCTTTTTACGATTTCTTTTTGATCGATACAGACGGTAACTTGGTTTACACCGTCAATAAAGAGTCCGATTATGCCACTAATCTATTAACCGGTCCTTGGCGCAGTACCGAGCTGGCGTCGGTATTTAAAAAAATTAATGCCAAGCCACAAGTTGGCAAATTAGTCTTTGCCGATTTTACCGCTTATGCGCCAAGTGGCAACAAACCAGCCAGCTTTATTGGGACTTCGGTATTTGATAATCAACACAATTATCTGGGCGTTGTTATTTATCAAATGCCTATTGAACCACTCGATAATATTATGCAAGTCACTGCGGGCATGGGCTCAACCGGGGAAACTTATTTAGTCGGCCAAGATTTATTAATGCGCAGTAATTCCCGATTTTTAGCCGATCGCAGTATTCTGGTAAAAAAAGTAGAAACCAGCTCAGTTGTGCAAGCACTGCAAGGAAAAAGTGGAGTTGACATTATTAGCGACTATCGCAATATCTCGGTCTTTTCTGCTTATACTGCGATTGATTTTTTGGGTACTCGCTGGGCGATGTTAGTTGAAATAGATCACGCTGAAGTGATGCAGCCGGTTTATACCATGAGCAACTTTTTATTAATCAGTGGTGCGCTGATAGCTTCTGTTATCTGTTTACTGGGTTATTTACTCGCCACTGATATTTCACAACCGATTGTCGCCATGACCCGGATGATGGATAAGTTGTCAAATAACGAGCTTGCGGTCAATATTTCGGTCAATGACCGTAAAGATGAAGTTGGATTAATGGCTAATGCCTTAGTTATTTTCAAAAAAAATGCGATTGAACGTTCTAATTTACATCAAGAATTACGCCATACTGTTGATCACGACGGCTTAACGGGTCTTAAGACCCGTAAGTATGCGCTCGATATTTTACCAAGCTTAATGACTAAGGCGCAGCAAAGCGCGACCCGAGTGGTATTAATGTTTATCGACCTTGATGACTTTAAACTAATTAATGATACTTATGGCCATCACATTGGCGATAAAGTGCTAACTGATGTCTCAGACAAGCTAACCAGCTGTGTTCGTCAAGATGATGTGGTCGCAAGAATTGGTGGCGATGAATTTTTAATCATCTTATCGAATGTGACGACACTGCAAGACAGTCACCAGATTGCGCAAAAAATTATCGCATCAACTGAAGTGCTACTGCCAGTGCCTGGCGATGATACCAAGTTGACCTTAAGCATTGGCATGTCGGTTTATCCCGATGATAGCCTCGACATGTCGCAACTAATGCGCCATGCCGACAGTGCGATGTATCAGGTCAAAGGCCAAGGAAAAAATAGCTTTAATTACTACAATCAAGCCCATCTCGATCAACGTTAAACTACGTGCTATTTTATGAGCTAATGCGTCATATTATATGCATAAGTTTTAATATTCTGGGGAGTGAGTCACACCAGACACTGCCCCTACTCCTTTAGCAATCTGCTTATTTCGATAGCTGGTATAACAAAACACCACGATAAAACACAATGACATCACCATGATAATCGTTGGGGCTGGCGCGCTATCAAGGTAAAAACTAGCATAAACACCTAACACCGATGAACTTACCGAAATTAACACCGACAACCACATCATGGTGTTAAATTTAGCGGTTAATAAAAAGGCTATCGCCCCTGGTGCAATTAATAATGCAATCACTAAAATCATACCAACAGCTTTAAGGGCACCGACAATGGTCAGCGACAATATTGATAACAAGCCGTAATGCAGCCACTTTACCGGTAAACCTATCGCTTTGGCATGTTGGTGGTCAAACACATAAACCAATAAATCTTTACCCTTAACCACAATAAACACCAATACCAGCAAGGTTATGACACTGGCCTCTGCGATATCGCGCCAACTAATGCCTAACACATCACCAAACAAGATATGGTCAAGGTGAACCCCCGACTCTATTTTGGTCATTAGCACCAAGCCCAAGCCAAACATGCTGGAAAAAACAATGCCCATTACCGTGTCTTCTTTAAGCCGCGAATGGTCTTTAATGAAACCGGTCGCCAACGCGCAAAAAATTCCGGCGACAAACGCCCCAACGACATAAGGGATCGCCAGCACATAAGCAATCACAATGCCAGGTAATACAGAGTGAGAAATAGCGTCTCCCATCAATGACCAGCCTTTAAGGACCAAAAAACAAGAAAGCAACGCAGTTGGTACCGCCACTAGCACCACAATAATCAACGCTTGCTGCATAAAAACAAAACTAAAAGGACCAAGTAATTGCGCTATCACACTATCCATGAGTTAACTCCGGTGATTGTTTCGCACTATGTCTTGCTCGTCGACGCGCGGCCAAATAGCCATGCTTTGGCGCAAAGCTAAACGCCAATAAAAAGACTAGCGCTTGGCTTACCACAATGATGCCACCAGTGGCACCGTCAAGATAAAAACTCAAATAGGCACCAAGCAGTGAGCTCAAACTGCCGATAGCCACGCTTAAGATAATCACCCAACCAAAACGGTCGCTAAGTAAATATGCCGTTGCGCCGGGGATCACGACCATCGCTATCACTAAAAATGCGCCAACCGTTTGTAACGCAGCGACTGTTGAAGCGCTAAGCAAAGTAAAAAACAAAATCTTCAATGCCTTGGGATTAAGGCCAATACTGCGTGCGTGGTTTTCATCAAAAAACACCACCATCAAGTCTTGCCATTTAACCAGCAACACCAGCAACGAAATGCCAGCGATCAATAGCAATTGCAGCGTATCACTGGGCGTAATCGCCAAGATATTACCCAGTACTATGGTTTGAATATTGATCGTGGTTGGTGATATCGACACCATAAACAAACCTAAACCAAAAAAAGAACTAAAGATTAACCCTATAATCGCGTCTTCTTTTAGCTTCGAGCGTTCGCTAAGAAATAGCATAGTGGTCGCTGCCAGCCCACCAGAAAAAAAGGCCCCGAGCGAAAACGGCAAACCCAACATATAAGCCCCTGCGACCCCAGGTACTATCGAATGAGACAAAGCATCACCAATCAGCGACCAGCCTTTAAGCATTAAATAAACCGATAAAAAAGCGCATACGCCACCGACCAACGTACTAACAAACATAGCATTAATCATGTAGTTATACTGAAATGGTAAGAGCAAATGTTCGATCATTGGTAGCTGCTCGACACCGGTGTTTGTTTGGTTTGACCATATAACACGACCGGTCGATCTTGATCCGATAATACCGTTAACGTTCGCTTGTCATCATCGGTATGCAGATCTTTACCAGCCAAAACAAAGTGGCGCAATGAGCCGCCAAAAGCCAGTTGTAAATTTTCAGGGATAAAAACTTCCTCGGTTGGGCCGCATGCTAATACCGTTTTATTAATTAACACCGTACGATCGCAAAAATCGGGCACACTGCCTAAATTGTGGGTCGACACCAAAATTACTTTGCCTTCGGCGCGTAGCTCACGCAACAACACCATAATTTGCGCTTCGGTTTTAACATCGACCCCAGTAAAAGGTTCATCAAGTAAAATTACCTGACTTTGCTGTGCCAGCGCTCGTGCCAGAAACACCCGCTTCTTTTGCCCACCCGATAACTCGCCAATTTGCCGATGGCGAAACTCATTCATATTGACGCGATCAAGCGCCGTACTGACCCATTGATGATCAATGGCCTTAGCACGACGAAACATATTCATGTGACCATAACGCCCCATCATCACGACGTCTTCAACCAAAATTGGGAAATTCCAATCAATTTCTTCACTTTGAGGCACATAAGCAACCAAGTTGCTCTTAAGTGCTTTGTTGACCGCCATGCCTAATATTTCGACGCTGCCTTTGGCTAATGTGACAAAGCCCATAATCGATTTAAACAGGGTTGATTTTCCACTGCCATTAATACCCACCAGCGCGGTAATAGTGCCCTGTGGTAATTCAAAGCTGGTATTATGAAGCGCATTATGACCATTACGATAAGTGACACTAATATCTTTTACAGCTAATCCAAGCATCATTGAGACTCCCCTTCATCGCTCGAAGGCACCAAACCCGAGGTAATAGTCGCCAAGGTGACTTTTAACAAATCGATATAGGTTGGTACAGGACCATTGCTGGCACTAAGCGAGTCAACATAAAGCACGCCAGCATAGGTTGCACCCGTCTCACGCGCCACTTGCTGAGCGGGTTTAGCTGAGACAGTACTTTCACTAAAAATTACCGCTATTTTATATTGACGAATTTGGTCAATCACCTGCCGTACTTGTTGCGGAGTGCCTTGTGCATCGGCGTTAATTGGCCATAAAAATAGCTCTTGCAACTCAAAATCTCGTGCTAAATAACTAAAAGCTCCCTCACTGGTCACTAGCCAATTGTTATTTTTAGTTAAACCTGCGAGTTTAGCTTTAAACGGCGCAACAGCCGCATTAACCTGCTGAGCATAACGTGATGCATTAGCATCGTAAGCAGCGCGGTTGTCCGGGTCGTACTTAACCAAAGCAAGACGAATATTCTCAATGTAAATAAGCGCATTACTGGCCGACATCCAAGCATGGGGATTGGGCTTACCGCGATAAGGTCCTTGATGGATCCCCATTGGCACGATGCCTTTGGTGACAACAACCCGCGGCACATCACTTAAATTGTTAAAGAATTTGTCAAACCACAGTTCAAGATTTAAACCATTATAAATAATTAAGTCTGCCCCTTGTGCACGGCGGATATCACCCGGTGTCGTTTGGTAATTATGAATTTCTGCATCGGGTTTGGTAATAGAAGATACGATTGCTCGATCGCCAGCGACATTTTTCACCATATCGGCAATCACAGTAAACGTTGTAATAACCTTAAATTTTTTGACTTGCTCGGCCGATGAGGAACCGCTGAGTAATACAAATATCGACAACGCCCAAACGAAATTTACTACCAATTTACTCAAACCAAACATCTGACTACCTCTTTTAATTTTTAATCTTATTGATGGTAGCAAGGACAACGCAGCGCTTCAATACAAATGAGAATGATTTTCAGTTAATATCAGGCGCGAATCACCAAATAGCCTATTAAGGCCACTTGGTGATTGATTAAATAGATAGATAGGATTTAAATTCTGTAAACGAAAGGTAAATTGCCTGATTGCTTATGTGGTTACGTGTAATCGCGTTGGTCGTCAATCACCTTGCCATCGTTTAGCCATGCATCAGGTGCCACCAGCTCTATTAGCGCGTTAAGATTAGTAATGGCTTTGACCGAAGCACTCACTAAGCCCAAATCAAGCTCAGTGTCAGTACTGCTGAGTGAAATTTGCAAGGTCATTTGGTCACGGTGATTGTGATTAGTCACCACCAACCGCGCTTTTTCAATGTCACAGTGGCGCTTAGCAACCGCGGCAATTTGCGCCGGATGAACAAACATGCCTTTTATTTTGGTGGTTTGATCAGCGCGCCCGAGCCAACCTTTAATCCGCATATTGGTGCGGCCACACGGGCTAGTGCCTGGCAATAACGCCGACAAATCGCCCGTTGCAAAGCGAATTAACGGGTAATCTGGGTTAAAGCTGGTGATAACCACTTCGCCAACTTCGCCTGCTGCCACTGGCTGATTAGTACCAGGGCGCACGATTTCAAGTAAAATATCCTCACTGACTATCAGACCTTCTTTGGCACTGGACTCATACGCGATTAATCCCGCATCTGCACTCGCATAAGCTTGCAACACACTAATACCGTCCTGTTCAAAACTCATGCGTAATGATTCAGGCAGCGCTTCACCAGTAACCAATGCTTTTTTAATTGAACTGATATCGCCCTGCTGACGCAAAATATTTAAAAATGACGGGGTGCCACAATACCCTTGCGGTTTAAGATCACTAATCACGGCTAACTGTTGTTCAGTTTGCCCGGGCCCTGCGGGGATCACCACACAGCCGCAAGCCTTAGCCCCCGCATCGAGAATAAAACCACCGGGTGTTAAATGATATGACAGGCAGTTTTGCACCAAATCCCCGGCCCGAAAGCCTGCGGCATAAAAAGCCCTGCCCGTGCGCCAAAAATCTTCACCTTGACCTTGCGGATCATAAATTGGCCCTGGTGACTGAAATATTCGGCCAATAGTTGCATTGCCAGCACTAACGCCACCAAAAGGCCGCTGCTTGGCTTGCAGTTCAATTAAATCGCTTTTACGTAATAGCGGTAACGTTGCCAAACTGGCGCGTGAATTTATCTGTGTTGGTGATATTGCTGCCAGCGACGCCTGATAATAATCACAATGCGCGGTGGCCGTGGCAATAAGTTGTGGCAGCTGCTCTAGCAAGCTCGCCTCACGTAATTGCGGCGATTGGCATTCTTGGGGATCAAAATAATCACTCATTTATTATTCCTTACAGCCAGCGTTTACGGCGTTTATATGATTTTAAATTTTTAAAACTTTTGCGCTCTTCATTTCCACCACCGAGATAAAATTCTTTAACATCTTCGTTGATTAATAACTCATCTCCAGTGCCATCCATTACTATTTTCCCCGATTCCATAATGTAACCATAATCGGCGGCACGTAACGCATAATTGGCGTTTTGTTCAACCAGTAGAATCGTAATGCCCTGCTCTTGATTAATCTGTTCGATGATTTTAAACACCTCTTTGACCAATAATGGCGATAAGCCCATTGAAGGTTCGTCGAGTAAAATCATTTTTGGTCTGGCCATTAACGCGCGGCCAATGGCTAACATCTGTTGTTCGCCACCAGACAAATAACCGGCTAAGCCGGTGCGCTCTTTTAGCCGTGGAAAAAAGTGATAAACCATCTCGATATCTTGCGCAATTTTAGAATCGCTGCGCGTGTAGGCACCCAGTTTAAGATTTTCTAAACTGGTCATGTCTTCGATAATCCGCCGCCCTTCCATCACCTGAAAAATACCACTGCGCACAATGTCTTCTGCCAGCTGTTTATCCAGTCGCTCGCCCATAAAATGAATATCACCGCGAGTGACCTCACCATACTCGGTGCGCAGCAACCCTGAAATGGCCTTGAGGGTGGTAGATTTACCGGCGCCATTAGGCCCAAGCAACGTCACAATATCCCCTTGAGGCACTTCTAATGTCACACCGCGTAATACTTGAATTACTTCATCGTAAACGACTTCAATATTATTAATGGCCAGCATTGGCGGCGCGGTTTCTATTTTTGCAACAGCACTCATGAGTACTCTCCCTTACAAACAAGCTCAGTTATCGGTTAAATTGAGCTAAGCGGCACAATGCCACTTAGCTCACACTCGCTATTTCTAGTAACCTAACCAATCTTCACGGCGCTCAAGTGTTACCTGATTAACACGTTCAATTTTAATATCGCCGCCATTGTAATTACCTTTATAGATATTAACGGTGTTAAGCCCACGATGATCTTCGGCAGTCCAAGTCGCTGGTAAACAGACTCCTTCTAACCCTTTAGGCTCCCAGTCTTTAACTGCATACATCCCTTTTTTGATATTTTCTCCGGTGATGCCACCATTCTTTTTAGCCCATTGCATCGCTTCTTTCATGTAAAATACCGAACAAACACCACGGGCATAGTGGTGAGGGCGCTCTTTAGTACCGCTAGGATCTGATTGCTTGGATATTTCATGCACCAATTGCATGCCTTGCACATCATCATTCCAAAATGCGGTCATCGCCGGGAAAATATAATCTTTAACCCCTTCGCCAATGGCACTGAAGGTCTTTTTGTCGCCGCCCCAAACATTAGACATAAACTGCAACTTAGTGCCAACCGTATTACACGACTTAATCAACGACAGCACCGAACCACCTAAGTTACCAATATAGCCGTAGTTTGTTTTTGAGTTTTTAAGGGTTAAACACTGGGCTTTAAAGTCGCCAGGTTTCATTGAGACCACCACTGGTGGCATTACCTCAAAACCTAACTCAGTTGCATATTCTGCGCAGGCTTTTTTAGGGGCATTAGGAAACGGATGATTGGCGCCAATATGGGTAAATTTTGGTTTGCCAGCCTTGCCTTGTTTTTTCCAATCGGCGTTAGCCCATTGCACCAACGCCCGACAAGAATCGGAATAAGAGGCACCGTAAAAGAAGTTATAAGGTGCTGGTTTTTTGGTGTGCGGATTTTTACCGGTTGGATCGGTTAAATGGCCGGAATAAGACGCTGAATATACCGGAATTTTATCTTTGGCAACAAAGGTGATTAACGCTTCAGTATCAGCGGTACCCCAGCCTTGCATCGCGACCATTTTTTTGCGACTTTTCCACTTTTTATAAGCACCGATCGCTTGCGGTACTTTGTACGCATAATCAATGGTTTCAAACTCTAATGTCGTGCCATCAATGCCGCCATTGGCATTGATATACGCCAGTGAATCACGCACGCCGTTAGCATAATACTTACCAACGAAGGCGGTTGGCCCCGACAAATCAGCGAGGTGGCCAACAAAAACAGAGTCTTTAGCCTGAGCTGAGACCGCGGCTAAACTCATAGTCGTTACAAAAACTGCGGTCGCAATTTTAGATAGAGCAAAGTTAACTTGACCAACATTTCTATGATTAAATACCTGAGACATAATAACATTCCTGTGTTTTTATCAGTTTATTGTGGGTTGTTATTGCAGTTAAACCGCCCCTAATTGCAGCGATTTTAATGCGACGTTAAAAATTGATTCTAAATCAGTAAGCAAATGGATAAAATTTCCAATAATTTTTAATCTGTTGCCAACGGTGGGCTAGGCCTTCGGGCTCAAAAATTAAAAACAAAATAATCACGGCACCAACCGCCATCTCTTTTAAATAGGCAATGCCGTCAACGACCGCGGGAATATTGCCCCAATCGGTTTCTTTCATCAACCCGACCATGCCTTCAAGCCCTTCCGGCAATAACACCATAAATATCACGCCCATTAAGGTGCCCTTTATTGACCCGAGACCGCCGATAATGCACATCGCCAAAAATTGAATTGACAGCATGATGGTAAAACCTTCCGCTGACACATAGCCCAAATAGTGGCCATACAATGCGCCGCCAACACCAGCATAAAACGCTGAAATACCAAAAGACAGTAAGCGATATTTAGTCAGGTTAATGCCCATAATTTCAGCCGACAGATAATGATCTCGCACCGCAACAAACGCCCGGCCATCTCGGCTTCGCATTAAATTGCTGGCCCACATGTACATGGTGACTAAGGTAAATAACGCAATGTAGAAAAAACTTTGGTCAGTATCAAAGGCATAACCAAAAATTGTGACCGGCTCAGCTAACGCGCCAGACGAGCCACCTGAGAACCAATTAGCACGGGCAAAAAAGTCTTCAATAATAAATTGTGAAGCCAAGGTCGCAATCGCTAAGTACAGGCCTTTAATCCGCGCTGCTGGCAATCCAAACATCATGCCAACCGCCATGGTCATGAAACCTGCCAGTGGAATGGCGAAAAACACCGGAATGCCTTGCGCCGTATTAAGCCAGGCCGAGGCAAAAGCGCCAAAGCCAAAGAAGGCGCCGTGACCTAATGAAATTTGGCCGGTAAACCCAACTAAAATATTGAGCCCTAATGCCGCAACCCCAAAGTACGCTATCTGAATAAAGATACTGAGGTAGTATTCGTCTAACACTAAGGGCACAAAGCACAGTGCCGCAATCAGCGCGCATGCGCTGGCCCAAATAAATTTGGTTTCAAAAATGGTATTATCTTGCTTATAACTGGTGCGAAAATCCCCGCACGGTCGCATCGATGTCGTCGACATAATATTTCCCTAATTAAAACTTAAGCTGATAAATAATCGGGTAAAATTGAGTTATCAATCCTAGATTAAATACGTTCAATGTCTTTGGTACCAAACAGTCCGTACGGCTTAAACCATAAGATAATCAACAAGACATAAAATGGTGCGATGTCATAAAGGTTGCCCCAATGAAGGTACTGGCCATCGACAAATTCCGCGACATTTTCTAACACCCCAATAATTAACCCACCAACAATCGCGCCAATAATTGAGTCCAAACCTCCGAGAATAACCGCCGGAAACACCTTAATGCCAATCGCTGATAGCGAATGAGATACGCCATTGACCATGCCAATGACCACCCCTGCGGTCGCAGAAACAGTCGCTGCAATCGCCCAACTCATTGCAAATACCCGCTTTACCGATATGCCAAGACTTTGGGCAACTTGCTGGTCAAAAGCTGTGGCACGCATCGCCAACCCTTGTTTCGAGTATTTAAAGAACCAGTAAAATGCCGCCATAATAATCAGTGCAAAACCAGTACTCATTAAATAAGCAGCCTCGACTTGCAGGCCTAAAATTTCAACCGTTTGCTGACTAAACACCCGCGGATAACTTTCGGCTGACACGCCAAAAATCCATTTGATTAACGCCTGAAAGAAAATTGACAGGCCAATCGTCACCATAATCACCGATATCGTCGGCTCACCAATCATCGGCCGTAGCACAATCATTTGCAGCAACATGCCAAAGCCAGCCATGAACACTAAGGTTAAGACAAAGCCAATCACAAACGGCAACTCTAAATAGACCAAAAATGCCCAACAGACCCAAGCACCAATTAACAAAAACTCGCCTTGGGCAAAGTTGACTATTTGGGTTGATTTGTAGACTAATACAAAGCACATTCCGACCACCCCGTAGAGTAATCCAACAATTAAGCCGTTAACGACCAATTGCGTGAGCAGTTCAAAATTCATGAGGCATGTCTCCGTGGCTGTGATGATTCAAGCTCGCTAGACTCGATTAACGTTTCAACCTTCAAGGTGGTTTGAATTCGCGTTTGACTACCGTCTTGGAAGGTAATCAAGGTATCAATCTCGACCTCGTCGTTATCGCTATAAATCGATTCGATAATGTCATGATATTTTTCGGCAACCACACCACGGCGGACCTTGCGTGTGCGGGTTAACTCACCGTCATCGGCGTCGAGCTCTTTGTATAACAATATAAATTTATGGATCTGCTGCGCTGGCGGCAGGCTGTGGTTAACCTGTTCGATTTCTTCGCGCAGTTTTTGATAAACTTCAGGCTGACACGACAAATTAGAATAGTTAGTAAAGCCAAGCCCTTGTTGCTCGGCCCATTTGGCGACAATGCTAAAACGAATACAAATAATCGCCGCTAAATTGGCTCGGTCTTTACCAAGGATCACCGCTTCACCAATAAATGACGAAAATTTCAATTTATTTTCAATATACTGCGGCGAATAACTGACCCCAGTTGAGGTAGTCGCCATGTCTTTTATGCGGTCAATCACCACTAAATGGCCATTGGATTTTTTGATATATCCGGCGTCCCCGGTGTGCATCCAACCGTCGATAACATCTTCATCAAAAGCGCTTTGATTATTAAGATAACCGGTAAACATGCCGACGGTTTTCGAGATAATTTCACCAACGCCTTCACCATCTGGGTTAATTACTTTTATTTGCGCGTTATCAAAAACAAAACCAACACTGTCATAATCAATATCACCTTCGTAATGCACAGTATAAGCACCACACATTTCGGTTTGGCCATAAAGTTGGCGCAGCGGCACCCCAATCGCATGGAAAAACTTAAAAGAATCGGGCCCCATCGCGGCGCCACCGGTAGCAGCCGAGTCTAAAAAGCTAAAACCTAACCGGTCACGCAGCGCGCGCAATAATAGCCATTCGGCAATCAGTGATTTTTGTCCTTTGGCCTGTGCTTGATAAGCCAGTTTCATCGCAAAGTTATAGATTTTTTGTTTAAGTGGGGTTGAGTCCATCATGCGCGCTTGCACGTCGGCTAAGATGTTTTCCCATACTCGCGGCGCCAGTAGCACAAAATTAGGACCAATTTCGCGTAAATCAGCCATCATGGTTTGTTGCTCTTCAACAAAGTTAACTATTTGTCGTGAAATAAGCGCCATGCCAACGGCATAAACTTGTTCCATAATCCAAGGTAACGGTAGTGCCGACACATAGTTGTCGCCCGGTTTACGGGGATCGGCCCGTAAATAGGCACTGCTGTGCGAGACAAAACGACCGCCAGTCAGTAACGCAATTTTCGGTTTTGAGGTGGTACCTGAGGTGGTGCAGTAAATTGCAGTTTCGTCGGGATTGGTCGCATCAACTAATTGATCATAAGCTGTTGGGTTAGCGGCTAAAACTTCACGTCCGAGTTGGTAGACGTCTTCAACCGAAATCAATCGGGCATCGTCATATTTACGCATGCCACGCGGATCGCAATACACAATGTGCTTAATGCCCGGCACTTCGTCGCCGAGTTCTAAAATTTTGTCACATTGCTCTTCATCTTCGGCAATAATAATGGTCGCTTGGGAATAGTTGAGTAAATAAGCCACTTCTTCGTGCATCGAGTCTTGATAAACCCCTAATGAGTACGCTTTAATCGCATGCGCTGCGATCTCTCCCCAAATCCATTCGGGGCGATTGTCGCCCAGCAGTGCGACGGCGTCTTGCGGTTTAACCCCAAGTTTTAACATGCCAAGCGCCAGCCATTGCACGTTGTTATGGTAATCTTGCCAGCTAAATTCGTTCCAAATACCAAATTCTTTTTCACGCATTGCGATATCGCGGCCATAATTAGCGGCGTTATGGCGTAATATTTTAGGAAAGGTATTTAAGTCTCCCATTTCAAAACGGGTGCCATCGCTCGTTAGTTGGGTCATTAGCTTGCCTCCTCTATCGCAGGATCATCGTCTTCAAGTCCAAGGTAAGCAGAACGCACATGGGGATCAGCCATCACCTCGTCGGGTAAACCACAAATTAATTTTTTACCGAAATCAAGCACCATCACTTGATGGGAAATATCCATCACCACGCCCATATCATGCTCAATCATCACCACCGTGATGCCGAACTCTTCATTAAGGTCGAGAATATAACGGGCCATATCTTCTTTTTCTTCAAGGTTCATGCCGGCCATCGGTTCGTCGAGCAAAATCATTTTTGGTTTTAGCGCCATCGCCCGAGCCAGCTCGACTCGCTTACGTAATCCATACGATAAGGTGCCAGCCGTTGCTTTGCGGATATGGGATATTTCAAGAAAATCGATAATTTCTTCAACTTCACGTCGATGACTGAGCTCTTCAGCCTGGGCTTTAGAAAACCAATACAGCGGGCCGGTGATCCAATTATTTTTTAATTGATGATGGCGACCGACCATAATATTGTCGAGCACCGACATATGGCCAAACAAGGCTAAATTTTGAAAGGTTCGACCCATGCCTAGGTCTGCACGGTCATTGGGCCGCAGATCAGTGACATCTTGATTATTAAAAATCACCTTGCCGACATTGGGTTGGTAACGCCCCGAAATACAATTAAGCATTGAGGTTTTACCTGCGCCATTGGGGCCGATAATGGAAAAAACACTGCCTTGTGGCACTTCAAAACTGACATCGGTCAGTGCTTTTACGCCACCAAAGGCCAATGAGATCTGTTCTATTTTAAGTATTGATTTGGTCACCCTCAATCTCCTAGATTCAATCGAACGTATTTATCACTAATTTTGTGGATAGTTAGCACTTCGGCCATAACAGGCACTAAATTAAGTGAATCACGCCCAGAGATTGCGCAGTTGATTGCGGGTTAAAACCAGGGTTGCGCTAACAAAATTTAAATCGGCTAACGGTGCAATTCTTTGCTCCAACATCATTACTTCCTTTTGGTAGTTAATTGATTTGTTATAGCGATAATAAGCTAGCCTAAAAAAACAACAATCGGCAATAGGGGCTAGCACCTGTGGATTAGTCCCTAGGTCGTATAACCAAAAGTCTAACGCTGACAGAAGTTGAACAAACGCAATTTCACTAAAAAGTGTGGTAAATTCAATCGCGTATTGATTTTTCTAGTGACTATTCTTAGTAACAGTTTTTAGTGACTTACAGATTGAGATAAGAGGTATTATGTTTTCGAATTGGCTCTTGGTCAGTGTCAGCATTGGTTATATTAGCCTGCTGTTTCTTATTGCTTATTTAGGGGGGAAATACCGCCATAAATTAGTGCCGAAACAACATGCGATCATTTACGCACTCTCTTTGGGCGTATATTGTACTTCGTGGGGTTTTTTAGGTACGTCGGCGCAAGCGTCGCAAGGATCGTTTACCTACCTCTCCGTTTATCTTGCACCCATTTTATTGTTTGTGTTTGCTTGGCCTTTTATTGGCCGGATAATTCGCACCAGCTTGTTATTAAAAACCACCTCAATTGCCGATCTGCTGTCCGCGCGCTTTGGCAAGTCACAAAACTTGGCCATTATCATTACGGTGGTTGCTTTAATTGGCACCTTGCCTTATATCACGCTGCAACTTAAAGCGATTGTCGAATCTTTTGTGTTATTACAAAATAACCATCAAGATTCATCGTGGCAGTTGGGGCTTATTGTCAGCGCAATTTTAGCCGGCTTTACCATTATTTTTGGGGTTAGAACCATCGACATCACTGAACGGCATCCTGGCGTGATGATCGCCATTGCATTTGAGTCGTTAGTTAAGCTGATTGCGTTTTTACTGGTTGGCTTATTTGTTAGTTTTTATGTCTATAGTTCACCACTCGAAATATGGCAGCAATCGAGCGAAACCATCGCTTTGGCCACGCAATTTGAACCAGCAAATCTAATCGGTATGATAGGCATGCTGTTTATTGTGATGTCGGCATTTTTATGCCTGCCACGCCAATTTCAAGTGATGTTTGTTGAAATTAAACAGCAAAAAACCAGTCAGTTAGCACGTTGGGTTTTGCCTCTGTATATTTTGGTCTTTGCGTTATTTGCAGGTCCAATCGGTTTGGCGGGTAATTTAACCTTTGGTGACTCGCTGCAGGCCGATGCCTATGTGTTATTTTTACCCGCTTATGCCGACCAACTTTGGTTAACCTTGTTTGCTTTTTTGGGCGCAGTCTCTGCGGCCAGTTCAATGGTGATTGTGTCGACAATTGCGCTTAGCACAATGTTGAGTAACGAATTAGTATTTCCGTTATTATTTAAGTTTTCGCGCAAGCAACACCATGATTTTAATCACTTTCAATCACAGTTATTGCAAATAAGAAAACTGCTGGTGATCTTGGTTGTTGGCTTGAGTTATGGCATGTTACTGACTTCGTCGGCCGATGCTTTGTCATCACTCGGTGAAGTCGCTTTTGGCGCCATCGCTCAAATAGGCCCAACATTGTTCGCGGCGTTTTTCTGGCGCCGAGTGACATTAACGGGGGCATTAGCCGCTATCAGTACCGGGTTTCTGCTTTGGACTGGCTTAAACTTATTACCACAACTGGGCTTTTACCAACATCCGTTGGCGAGCACCGACTTACCTGCAACGACAGTCGCAACCTTGATCGCTCTAGCTGCCAATATCTGTGCCTTGTTGATTGTGTCGCTGCTAAGTCGACAAAACATTCGTGAACAAATCCAAAGTAAGTTTTTTTATCATACCGACCGTGAGGCCCAGTGGAATTTACCCAAGATAGATATTACCGAGTTAGAGTTTTTATTAGCACGCTTTATTGGCCAAGATAAAGCCGTAGCCAGCTTGCAACAGTTTGCAGTATTGCACCCAAATAAACATGATAAAGCATTTAATCAGGCGCTTATTTTTCATGCCGAGGATACCCTAGCCAGCATTATCGGCTCAGCGTCAGCCAAACTAGTCACTTCATTCGCGTTGGGCGGCCATGAAATTGCGTTTGACCAAGTCGCTAAAATAGTTGAAGAAAACTCTAATCAACAACTCGAATTTAGCCGGAGTGTGTTGCAAAGTGCGATTGAAAATGTCACCGATGGGATCTCTGTTATCGACCGTGACTTAAATTTAGTGGCATGGAATCAGCAATACCTCGATGTGTTTAATTACCCCAAAGATCTCATTTATATTGGCTGCCCAATAAGTCAGCTGATTAGCTATAACCTTAAACAACGCAAACTCTTTATGGGCGACATCGATGCACAAGTCGCTAAGCGTTTACAGTACCTGCGAGATGGCAACCGTATTAGCTCGGTACGTAAACTCAACAATGGAAAATTTATTCACATTCAAGGTAACCCCGTTTCAGGGGGCGGGTTTGTCACGATATTTTCAGATATCACCGCATATCGCACCGCAGAGACCGCACTAAAAGAGCAAAAATACGATTTAGAAAGTCGCGTTAAGACCCGAACCACCGAACTAGAACAAGCGAACAAAGAACTTGAGCAAGCCAATCAGCAATTAGCTCAGGCAAGACAAAAAGCTGAGCAAGCACACTTTAAAAAGAGTCAATACCTTAAGGCTTGCAGTCATGACTTACTGCAGCCACTGGCGGCAGCACGCTTATTTTCGTCGGCAATTAGCTTAAGTTCACGTGTTTCAAATCAAGAACGCGGCCAACTGCAACAAATAAACAGTTCATTAGAAATAGCCAACGACTTGCTGCTTGATTTAAATGAAATAGCCCGGATTGAAAGCGGTAACATTAGCCCTACTATCAAACCAATAGCCATTGCGCAGCTATTTTCATTGCTACAAGCCGAATTTTCAGCACTGACCAGCCAATACCAAATAGAATTACATTGCCAATCAAGTAAATTATTTATCGCCAGTGATATCACCCTGCTGACCCGAATTATTCAAAATTTCATGAGCAATGCCTTTCGTTATGCCAATCACGGCAAGGTGCTGTTGGGGTGTCGACGTCAAGGCGGCTTACTTTCGATTCAGGTATTTGACAATGGCCCGGGGATCCCACAAGCACAGCAGCAAATGGTGTTTGAACAATTTACTCAGCTGGCCACCGAGCAGATAGGTCCCAAAGGACTTGGCTTAGGTCTTAATATCGCGCAAAGCTTGGCCGAGTTACTGTCGCATCCGATTGATTTAAAATCTGTGCCCGGCCGCGGCTGCCTATTTAGCATTACGGTGCCAATCACAGCAGCGCCTCGCCAAATAGCTAGCCCGACAACAGTAACGACCAACAGCCTCAAGGGTGTTGGGGTATTGTGCATTGATAACGAACCCGCATTATTAACCGCGATGGCTGACTTGCTCGGGGCGTGGCAATGTAATGTGTTTACCGCCAGTAGCGCGCAGCAGGCAATCGAATTATTTAATCAATATGAGGATCAAATTGATATATTTCTGGTCGACTTTCAGCTCAATGAGCCTTTGAGCGCGGCTAGTGACTTAGCTAATGCACAGCACCAAAAACGGCGCCAAGAACATCACCAACACCAACACAGCCAGCAACAACCAATCGATTATGATGGCATTAGCCTGATTAGCGAGCTCAAGCGTCTGAGTCATTACCCATTACCCGCGATTCTAATCACTGCGACCACCGATGAAAACGTAAAAATTCGTGCCCAGCAAGCGCAGATTGGTTATTTGCGTAAGATAATAAAGCCAATTGCATTGCGGGCTTTAATGAGCTCGTTATTAAGTAAAAATCTCGAAAACAATTACACCAACTATAAATAACCTGAGTTTCACGGTGTTACAAAATCCTTACCCAGAAACTAGAACTCTGGTTATGTAACACCTATGAATGTGCTCAGTGCACCATTTCTTAAACTGGCTGAGTTAACAGTTATATAAGGGCGCTAACGGTGTTGTATATGGTCGCTATAGCTTAGCTTGACCAAACGATGCATTCGCTATCTGCAGCTCGTTTAACACGATCACCGCTTGAGTGCGGTTGCGAACGCCGAGCTTTAAAAAAATCGTGCTGGTATGGCTCTTGACCGTCGATTCTGAAACGCCTAACTCAGCCGCTATTTGCTTGTTTAACAAACCATCAGCAAACATTAACAATATTTTATGTTGCTGCGGGGTTAATGAGGCAATTTTGTCGTCAACTTCAAATGCGTGTGGGTCTTGCGGGTCAAATTCACCGTCGGGTAACCATAAATTGCCAGCAATGACCTGTTCGATCGCAACAATCATCTCAGATACCGGCGTTGATTTAGGGATAAAACCTGCCGCCCCGTGATACATCGCTCGTTTAATGGTTTCTGATCCTTCAAAACCAGAAATAATGACCACGCCAAGCTGTGGGTACTGCGACCGAATATTGATTAAATTATTGAAACCATCACCATCGGGAATATCAAGATCGAGCAGCAGTAAATCAACGTCTTGGGGTAATAGCAGCTCTAAGTCTGCAATAGAGTCGGCTTCAAGAACCGCCGTATCTTCAAAATGTGATTCAAGCATCACCGTTAAGGCTTGCCGAAATAAAGGGTGATCATCCGCTATTATTATTTTTGTGGTGGATATCATTAAATACCTTAATTAGCTCGTTAAAATCAATTTAAACCAACAATATGATCTGATAATTCAAACGGTTTTTGGCGTCAATCTTTGTAACAATCTAAGCTTTTCAAGCCTAAATGTCGACTAATCATCTTAAATAACACCGATATTAACCATGCTGACCAACATAAATAATCGCTCAATAAATAGCCGCGACGGCCGATAACTTATTATCATCAAAAATCGAAGGATTGGTCATGTCTATTAGTGAAACTAGCCATCAGGCTAAAGTGGCTTATGCTAGTCAACAAACTCGTAGTCAAACCTTGCTCGAAATACCAAGCGATGATGCCCGTCATTCAAGTCAACAAGCGTTAACTGGCGCTCAGAAAATTGCGATTGAGGTAGTCGATTTCTCGTCTCAATTTTCATCAACATCGAGCAACGTACAAGCTAATCCTGACGATACCTATCAGCGCCCTATTTCTGCCGAATTACTTCGAAATAAAATATTATTAGAAGCAATCTTCGATATTAAAATTGACGATGATAATAATAAAAACTTGGCACGAGAAATTAATAAAATTGAGCTATCACAAGCGAGTTCATCGTTAGATAACATCACAGGACAACGACAATTTTCAATTGCAGACCTCGCCAATCAAGGACCGGTATCAATCACAGTTTCAGGCCAAAGTTTTGCCCCTGATTCGGATATTCTAATCATGGACACAATGACACGTACCCAGTCGCTTAATTATAAAAGTTCAGGTATTTATCAAATTAACGATCAAGTATTTCATTCAACGTTCCAACTGCAGTTATCCGAGCAACGAATTTCAATGACCCAATCGACGATATCAGCACAAGCCTTAAAAGACCCCTTGCTGGTTCAATTTGGTTCGGGTGCTCTTGGTCAACTCAACGGTCAATACAGTGATATCGACATTAACAACGACAGCACGGCTGACCGCTTACCGATGTTTAATGGCGATGTCGGCTATTTGGTATTTGATAAAAACAACAACGGTAAAGCCGATGGTGGTCATGAATTATTCGGGCCACAGTCTGGTGATGGTTTTACCGATTTAAGTGCACTTGATAGTAATAACAATGGATTTATCGATCGACAAGACGAGAATTTTTCACAATTAATGTTATGGCAAATAGACAGTAGCGGCCAAGAGCAGTGGCGGGCATTAAGTGATACTGACATTGAAGCAATCAGCTTAAATAGCACGGTAACACCGTTCAATTTCTATGATAAAGACGATAAATTACAAGCGCAATTAACCCAATCAAGCGTTGCGATTACCGATAAAGGTACAGCTTATGGCGTTCATCAAGTCGATGTAAGAATATAGGATTTTTCTAGTTGTTAGCTAATAGCAATTTGATTAAATTTATGATTTTGTTGGGCGTAGAAAAATTTATTTAGACAAGGCACTCGATTGATTTCGACATAGATAAGTGCAATTCGAGTAATGCAGGAACAATGACCAAGTTATAGTGAGCTATTAGGAATAAGAACGACGATAAATAATGTGAGGGTCACAGATTTATTACTATTAACTTATTCTGAATTAAGACCTTTCACACTCAGCAAACTGATAATGCCCAGTGTGAAAGGTAGTGTTGAGGGGTTTTAGTTATAAAACGCTTCAACAGTTCCTTTTATCGTCATCATAAGCGGTTGACCGCGACGGTCTAACGCTTTGATAGATGGGACTTTTACCCAACCTTCACTGATGCAATATTCTTCAACATCGAAACGTTCTTTGCCGTTAAGCTTAATACCAATGTTGTGTTCGAAAACTTCTGCCACATGATGCGGGCTACGGGGATTACCCGAAAGGCGATCAGGTAAAGGTGGTAGCGATTTAGTATCGTTCATGTTAGTGACCTGTAGTATATAAAAAACTGCGCTATTGTAGACAATATAGCGCTAGCCCTCAAGACCTGCTACTAAAGAAATAGTAGAAATTGGGACTCTCATTTTAGATGGCTAAATAATTTCGGTCAATATTCTACTCTGTAAGCTAAAAATTGAATTACATTATCTCCAGCCTATTCATATTGCTAAAATAGCGCTGCGCAAAGACAACGTTTCATATCAGATAACCACTAGACAGCTTGGAAAATCTATCGACTAGCTAACATTAGTAAACACGAGTAACGGTCAGTTGTCTAAATCGCTAGTGGCTTCAATTTCTAATTTAAAAGCGTAGCCATATGAAACCCAACACCGGCAATGCTGGCACCAAAATATCTTAATAGTTGTTGGCCATGACTTAATTTTTGAGTAATGACTCCGATCAACACACCCGTAATATGAATCATGCCAGTTCCTGCAACAAAGCCACATGCATAAAGCATCGGCTCTGCTAAATAAGGCATTTCGGCCCCGTGAGCATGCCCGTGAAATATTGCAAAAAAACCAACAAACATCATCGCAATAAAAGCGGGAAATTTCTTTTCGGTAGCGATCGCTATCCCTAATGCTAACACTGAACAAACAATACCTAATTCGACAGATACCATATGAACGCCATTAATACCCAGCACTCCCCCAACGAACATAACGGCTACAAATGTTGCTGGAACTTGCCATATCGCCTTGCCGCCCATTTGAGCACTTAATATACCCACACTTAACATAGCGAGTAGATGATCAAAGCCAAGCACTGGATGAGAAAAACCAGCTATAAACCCTGAGCCGCCAGGTGACACATGTGCATAAGCTAAATTTGGCAGCATCAACATCATGCCTACAAGTGTTAATAATTTTTTATTCATTGGGTGTCCTATGACGATGATGACTAGTATTAGGCTTAGGTAAGCGCATAAATGAGCTGCCTATGATGTATAAAGAATAAACGTCGATTGTCTCAATAATCTAGATTTTGAAACTGTTTATTTCACCGCCACCATTGGAGCTAACGTTTAAAGTATTGTCTCATAAAAAACAATAGCATGGCTGTAATACTCTCTATTTAAAAGGAATATATTAGATTTAAAGAGCAGTGAGTAGAAATTTGGACAAATGGGGCGTTCTGAGTGTAAATGACATCGTCAGATACCTAAAGTCTACGATTGCACAGAGCTAACTTACTTTACCTTTTCGCGGTACAGCATTAAGCATCATCCAATATTCCTTATAGCCAACGAGGCGACACTATTGACGATGCTTATTTTCAAACGTAAGCACAGTTCAATGCTTCACCTATAGCTTCCATGTTAGATTATTAATCTACCCCTTAAGATGCAACGTTCATGGCTCTGTGTCTTGGTAGCTTGCTAAGCCTTACAAGGCAGCGGATTTTCAGCTACTATCTTTTACTCGTTCATCTCGTCGCTCTGACTAAATCATTAATTCAAAGGGTACTTATTTAGATATCTGGAAATTTATTATATTTACTTTCGTTATTATTATTTTCTCGAGGCTCATTTTTTAACTGCAAGCGATACTTTCGTCGAAAGTCACGTAGAATAGCCTCTTGTTTTTTCTCGTCAAGACCAGCGGTTAACAGGGCAATGCCTGCTAATTCTAGACTAGCCTCTAAAGATTCAGACAACGCCCCAGTTGCTCCAAGTTTTTTCAATTTACAGCAATGCTCTATGCTATGGCCACATGCATAAATACTTTTATCGGGATGTGCTTTTCTAAGTGATGAAACCACTATTTCACTTAGATCTTGATCGTTGAGTGCAACTATAATTATCTCTGCATTAATTGCATCGGCGGACGTTAATATATCGGGCGTAAGTACATCACCGTAAAAAACACTATGACCATTTTGTTGCGCCTTGTTGACAACAAAAGCGTCAGAGTCTAATGCGATAAAAGGTATCTTTGCAATTGACAGTATTTCAGCTACGTTCGAACCTTTCCGACCAAACCCTACAAGTATTACTGGAGCAGCAGTCAGTTTCTTATTACTAGTATTTCCAGTTACCGCGTGACCATTAGTAATAAGATGAGCGAAATGAACCAGTAATGGCGTAGTAAGCATGCTGAGCAGTACAATAAGTAACAGTTGCTGAAACAGTTCACTAGTAAAAAGATTCGATTGGTGGGCTAATGAAAAAAGAACCAAAGCAAACTCACCACTTTGTGAAAGTGTGAGCGCAATGGCCAAGCTATTTTTTACTTTAAACTTAAACAAGTAAGCAATAGGAAAAAGTAGTGCCGCTTTGATGATAATTAATAAACACATTACTCCAAATATTGGGATAGGGTGTTCAAGTAATAAACTGACATTAAACAACATCCCCATCGACATAAAAAACAGTCCTAACAGCAGACCACGAAAAGGCTGTATTTCAGCCTTTACTTGGTGCTTGTAAGATGAATCCGAGATAAATAATCCCGCTAGAAATGCGCCCATTGCCATAGAAAGACCAGCATACTCTGTCACAATAGCGGTACCAAGTACCAAGAGAACAGCAGATGCCGTAAAAAGTTCTGAATTACCGGTTAGGGCAATACGATGAAGAATGGGGTGTAATAAATAACGACCCAATACAATGACCAAGCCAAGAATTAATAAAGATTCCGCTAACGCAAGTCCAATATCCTTACCAAGACTAAATTCTGCCATTGCTAATAATGGCACCAAAGCTAAGAGAGGAACGACGGCGAGATCTTGAAATAATAATACTGCGACGGAGGTTCGCCCATATATCGAGCGAAGTGATTTTTTCTCTGACAGTAGTTGAAGTACAAATGCTGTAGAAGAAAGTGCTAGTGTAGGCCCTAGGATAATAGCGGCTTCCAAAGGGATATCAAATAAAAGGTATGCTACAGTGCCGATCAAACAACCGGTAAGCGATACTTGAAGAGCCCCTAAACCAAAGACTAAACGCCTCATTTGCCATAGGCGTGTTGGTTTTAATTCAATACCGATGAAAAATAGGAGAAAGACAACACCTATTTCAGCAAGGTTTCCTATTTCACTGATGTTACTAATCAGACCGAGTCCATGCGGGCCAACGATTATGCCAGCGATTAGAAATCCCGGCACAGCACCCAGTTTTACGGCTTGAAAAAAAGGCACCGTAATCACAGCTGCTATTAATAAAAATACAATATCAATTAGATAGGCAATAATCATAGGTTGCAACATCGAGTAGTTAAGTAAATGTTCTCATCGAATCATAGTTCTTTCCTACGCACGCCGCAAATTTAGCCCACTAGTTCAGGTTATATTTATGCTCAAATGTATTATTTAATTTTTCAGGCAATGAAATAGCTTGTTTTTGTTTTGATATTTGTTTTTTGAGGTGTAGCACTTAGAAAGGCCGAACAACGTTCGGTGAATACTCAACTTAAAATCCATTAGAGGCTAAAGGATGAGTGGTGGGTCATGTGGGATTCGAACCTACGACCAATGGATTAAAAGTCCACTGCTCTACCAACTGAGCTAATGACCCGTTTTGAAACGGTTTATACTATAAGATTTAGAAAGACCGAACGCAGTTCGGTGAATACTCAACTTAGAAGCCATCAGAGGCTAAAGGATGAGTGGTGGGTCATGTGGGATTCGAACCTACGACCAATGGATTAAAAGTCCACTGCTCTACCAACTGAGCTAATGACCCGACATTCTGAGTTAACAGTATAACGGTGGTACTGATGTTGCTTGCTTCAAGAAAGTGGTGGGTCATGTGGGATTCGAACCTACGACCAATGGATTAAAAGTCCACTGCTCTACCAACTGAGCTAATGACCCGTCTTGAAACGGTTTATGCTATCTAACTTAGAAAGATCGAACGTAGTTCGATGAACACTCACTTAGAGCCGTTAATGGCTAAAGGATGAGTGGTGGGTCATGTGGGATTCGAACCTACGACCAATGGATTAAAAGTCCACTGCTCTACCAACTGAGCTAATGACCCGACATTCTGAATGAACAGCATACGGTGGTACATGTTTTACGTTTAACAAAAAGTGGTGGGTCATGTGGGATTCGAACCTACGACCAATGGATTAAAAGTCCACTGCTCTACCAACTGAGCTAATGACCCGACATTCTGAGTTAACAGTATAACGGTAGTACATGTTTTACATTTAACAAAAAGTGGTGGGTCATGTGGGATTCGAACCTACGACCAATGGATTAAAAGTCCACTGCTCTACCAACTGAGCTAATGACCCGACATTCTGAGCTAACAGTATAACGGCTTGTAGTAGTGTTTCTTGTCAGAGAAAGTGGTGGGTCATGTGGGATTCGAACCTACGACCAATGGATTAAAAGTCCACTGCTCTACCAACTGAGCTAATGACCCGCTTTCTGAATTAACAGTACTACGGTATGAAAGCTTTATCTCTTTCATGCAGTAAGTCATCAATGACTTCTTACTGGGCTATTTATTTATCCGAAGATAAATAAATTGGTGGGTCATGTGGGATTCGAACCTACGACCAATGGATTAAAAGTCCACTGCTCTACCAACTGAGCTAATGACCCGCACGTAATTAACTAGGTTAATTTTGCGTCCGTCGATGACTGGAATAGTTCCCTTCTCGACGGGCGCTAATATTACGGATTTATTGAGACAGCGCAACCTAAATTTAAAGTTTTTTCACTGTTTGATTCATTTTCGAGCTAACTTTGCTATAACAGTGAGCTAACGACAAAAAAACAACAATTGACGCTATAAATATCACCAACTATCGTAATTCGGCTAACAAAGAACTAGCCTGCTTAGCCGCGGACTTTTCAGGGTATTGTTTGATAACCTGCTTATAAAGTTCTTTAGCTTTAGTCTTTTGTTTTTTATTCTGCGCAATTTTACCCAACTTAACCATTGCGTCGGCCCGTTTAGTCGATTGAGGGTATTGTTCAACCAATTGCTCAAACTGTAACTGGGCTGCTTTAATTTTACTTTGGTTAAATAATAACTGTCCAAGCCAGTAATGCGAGTTTGCAGAATAGGTAGATTGAGGGAACTCAACCAAATAACGTTTAAATTCTTTGATGGCTTGATCAAAACGTTTTTCTTTTAACGCGAGGTTTAACGCATTGTCATAAACTTGAGTCATCGACAACAGATCCGAATTATCACTATTATCAGTGAGTACCTGTTCAGTAATAACAGGTTCGGGTTTGCTTACTTGCAAGCTAGAGAAGCGCTTATCTATTTCTTGATACAGTTCACGCTGGCGTTGCAGCATTTGATCAAGACGATAATTGTGAGTTTCAGTTATCCCACGTAACTCATTAAGTTCCTGCTGCAACGTATCAATATGTTGCTGCATTTCAATAATGATCCGACCTTTGTTCGGCCGCGGTGCGGAATTTTGAGCGTTAGAGGGTTGCGATGGATTAGATACGTCGACCACAGTAACAGGTTGTGCCAACGCACCACCTGTTACTAGTAGACTTAACAAAAATAGTTTTTTCATTACGACTATTGTTAGCTTAGTAAACTAAGACAGCACGACGGTTTTGAGCAAAACCAGCATCAGTGCGGCTGCTATCTAGTGGCTTTTCTTCACCGTAGCTTACTAGTTCAATTTGACCTGCACTAACGCCTAAGCTTTCAAGGTAACGAGCAACGGCTTGTGCACGGCGCTCACCTAAAGCGATATTGTATTCTGGCGTACCACGTTCATCAGCATGTCCTTCAATTACTAATGCAGTGCTTGGATGTGCACGCAAGTATGTCGCGTGTGCTTCTAGCAATGAAGCAAATTGATTTGATACAGCAGAAGTATCAAAATCAAAATAAACGATATGTTCTTGACGTAAAGCAGCTAACTGAAGACGCATCTGTTCAGCAGGTGATACATCTTTCTTTAGCGAACCAGTTTGTACTGTAGTATCTGCTGGAGTTACTTGTTGTGTTTCTTGATAATCAGCATCTGTAGTTGATGTAGAACCACAAGCGGCTAGGATCATCATTGGTGCTGCAACTACCATACCCTTAACAATTTTATTTAAACGCATTCTTATTTCCTTTTTTGTCATTTTTAATAAATATATGGAGACCACGCAGGGGCTCTCACCTCACCGTCGGCAACGGGTAATCTCGCTTTAAATCGGCCATCAATAGAGACTAAGGCGAGTACTTGTTTTCCCCGGTGCATAGTGCCGTAAATAACCATGCTACCATTTGGTGCAATACTAGGTGACTCATCGAGTCTTGTTTTGGTCAAAACCTGCAAATTGCCAGTTTTAATATTCTGCTTAGCGATGTGGTATTTACCACGGGTTCTATTTACCAGAACCAATTGCTCATTGTTTGGCGTAATTGAGCCACCGAGGTTCATTTCGCCATCAAAGGTCATACGGTTAATTTTACCTGACACTAAATTTACGCGATAAATCTGCGGTTTACCACCTCGTTCTGAAGTAAAAATCAATGAATTATCATCTAACGCCCAACTTGGCTCAGTATCAATTGCGCGATTACGGGTCGCCCGTGTAAGTTGCTTAGACGCAATATCTAAAATATAAATATCCGGGTTACCATCTTTTGATAAAACCAAGGCTAATTTTTTACCGTCATGCGACCAGCGAGGCGCGCTGTTAATGCCTCTAAACGCACTAACTTTGCTGCGTTTTTGGGTATAAATGTCTTGAATGAATATCTGCTGGCGTTGATTTTCAAATGATGCATAAGCGAGCTTGGTACCGTCCGGTGACCAAGTTGGCGACATTAACGGCTCTTTTGAGCGTAAAATTTCAACTTCGTTTTGACCGTCATAATCAGCAATCATTAAGCGATGAGTATACTTATTTTTAGCATTAACTAAAACATAGGCTATTTTTGTTCTAAACGCGCCACGATCACCGGTTAATTTTTCATAAACAATATCACTAATACGGTGGCCATATTGACGAAACTCAGCGCCTGAAATCACGGTTTCACGACTATCAAGAATATGGGCATTTGACGCAATTAAATTACCATTGCTGAGCATTTTGGCTTTATCACCACTTAGCTGGCCCCGTACCACATCAATTAATTCGAATCCGACCACAAACCGGCCATCTTGGTAAGGTTTAATCGTACCGACTAAAATAGCTTCAACCCCTAAACTGGCCCATTGCGCATATTCAATGCCACTACTGCTACTAGGCTGTGACGGCATAGAAAAAGCCGCTACCGGGCTAAAGCGACCGCTGCGACGTAAATCGGCAGCAACTACTTGGCTAAGATTTTCCGGGGCGGGCCCCTGACCAAGCCATTTAAAAGGCACAATTGCTACGGGGCGTGCAGTGTCCACCCCTTCGGTGATCACAATATCAAGCGCTGCGTGGGCGGTTAAAGTAAACAGTGATATAAATATTATCGTTATTCTTATTATTAGCTTCATTGCTATTCAAACTCTGGTTGGACGGTTAAGTTAATTTCTTTTAGTTTAGCAAATACTTCCGGATCTTTTGATACAGGTAACGTACCTGCTTTATAAACGGCGTCGACTGCAGACTTACATACATACCTATCGCCAGCAATCGATTTCACTTCATAGACCAAGCCACTGCTAGAAAGTTTAATATTTAATAAGCATTGTTTGCCTTTCATGCTTTCATCAATGGTCCACTGTCGTTGAATGGCACCGCTAATTAGCGCGGTGTATTTACCGACTTCAGACAGTACAGCACGCTGGCGAGCCTTTGATAAGCTCGCTTGTTCCGACGCCATTTCTTGTGCTAACAATCGTTCTTGTTCAGCACGGCGCTTAGCGGCTTGTTGACGTTTAATTTTATCTCGACGCTTTTTAGCCGCTTTCTCTTTGGCGACTTTAGCAGCCTTGGCTTTAGCTGCTTTGGCTTTTGCCAACTTTTCGGCTTTGACTTTAGCCGCTTGTTCGGCCTTAATTTTAGCGGCTTTTTTAGCTTTCGCTTGCGCTATCTTCTTTTCTTTAGCCAGTTGCTCTGCTTTAGCTTTAGCCGTTTTTTGCGCGGCTAACTTTTTAGCTTGCGCTGTTTTTTCAGCAGCAATGCGTTGCGCTTTAGCTTGCGCTGCCGCTTTCACTTCTTGCTGGTATTGTTGTTTGGCTTGAGCGGCGGCTTTTTCTTGTTTTTTACGGTTAGCCACTGCCTCTTTTGCTTTGGCGTCAGCTTGCTGCTGTTTTTGTTTAGCCGCTACTGCGAGTGCGTCGGCTTGCTGTTGTTTTTGTTTGGCGAGTAAAGCCTGTTTATCACTGGCATTTTTATCGGCTAAACGCTTTTTACGCAGTGTTTCTAGCTCTTTAATTTTCGCACGTTCTCGCTCGGCCTTGTCAAGTCTCGCTTTTTCATCTGCTTGGTGCTTTAGCTTAACCGCTTTGAGTTTATCAATTTGCTGATTAACCGAGTTTTGATTCACTAATGCCGCTTGCACCACTGGTGTGGCACTGCTAGTCGCTTGTTTTTTTTCTGGCACCGACGAGTTATTGCTTAGCAACAACATACCGATTATCAGCAGATGCAACAATATTGAACCGAGTAAACCATAACCAATATACGACTTTGTCACTTATTTACCTTCTATTGGATCTGTCATCAACCCGACCGAGGATGCCCCAGCGCCTTGCAATGTCACCATTAGCTGCAATACATAGTCATAAGGAACCTCACGATCTCCTTTAACCATCACTGGACTGCCAGGTTCCAACTTCAAATGTGCAGCCACTAAATCAGCTAATTCTTGTTGTGATAAGGCTTGCTCAGGCGAGTCACCCACCGTTAGGTAATAGCTACCATCAGCTTTGACTGAGGCAATTAAAGGCGCCTTAGATGTTTCAGGCAATGCTTGCGCTTGAGCTTGTGGTAAGGCAACTTTAACGCCTTGCACCACCAAGGGTGCAGTGGCCATGAAAATAATCAACAAAACCAACATTACATCAATGTAAGGCACCACATTGATGTCAGCATTAAGGCGGCGTCGCTTACGCTGATATTGCATGGTTATGCCTTTTCTTGGTGCGTGCCAGCATAGGCCTGACGCTGTAATATAGACGAGAACTCTTCCATAAAATTAATATAGACATTCTCTAACTTTTCGACTCGCGATGAAAATCGGTTATAAGCAATTACCGCTGGAATGGCGGCAAACAAGCCCATTGCAGTTGCAATAAGTGCTTCAGCAATACCCGGCGCAACCATTTGCAACGTCGCTTGCTGTACTTGTCCTAGCGAGATAAATGCATTCATTATTCCCCATACAGTGCCAAAAAGACCGACGTAAGGTGAAATTGAACCAACAGTGGCTAAAAAAGGTAAATTACATTCTAATTCGTCAATTTCTCGGGATAAGGCCACTCGCATCGCACGATGCGCGCCATCAACGATAGCCTCAGGGGTAGTGGCCTGAGTTTGACGCATTTTAGCAAATTCTTTAAATCCCGCCATAAATAGCTTTTCTAAGCCACTATTGCTCGCGGCACGGGCAGAAAGTTCCTGATAAATTGCTGATAAATCAGCGCCACTCCAAAAACGGTCCTCAAAGGTGCGAGTGGTGCGTGTCGCATTACTCAGTATTTTAAATCGACCAAAAATAACTGCCCATGAAACAACAGAGGCAACGAGTAACGACAGCATAACCAATTGTACTAATAAGCTGGCTTCAAGGACTAAATCAAGAAAAGAGATCTCAGCAGACACCCTTAAACTCCTTTAAAATATGTAGTGGAATAGCAGTAGGTTTCATCTGTTCAAGTGCCACGCAAACCACTTTGACAGATGCTGAATTTAACAAATTACCCGCTTCGCAATAAATTGCTTGCTCGAAGGTTAAACCAGCCCGTTTTAAAATAGAAATTTTAGTCTCAACGCGTAATAACTGATTAAACTTAGCAGGTTTTAAGAAGTTGACGTCACAGTGGCGCACCACAAATGCAATGTCTTGTTCAAGTAAGGCATCTTGTTCAAACCCGAGACTGCGTAGATACTCTGTCCGAGCGCGCTCATAAAAGTTCAAATAATTACTGTGATAAACGACGCCGCCAGCGTCAGTATCTTCATAATAAACACGAATTAGAAATTCAAACGACATTAAACAACCCACATTAATGTAATTTCATTAAAAAATGAAACTTACTATAGATACCTATACAGGGCAACAATAATAACATTATAGGATTAAATTTCATGATTTATTAATAGGATAACTAAATTCAATTAACAAAAAGGCTAAGCACGCAGAGAAACTGCAACTTAAGCATTAGTTTTGCTAATATCAAACGCTAGTTTATTTCATTTGTCTTCATGGTCACCCTTGCCTATTATTGTCGGCAATTGAGCACCCCAGTCACACGCTAAGGTGTTGCGCATTGGAAGGAAAGTGCGCTTTCAATTACTGTCTGATTTCCTTTTATTGTATTTCTATTGGTTTTAAATTTTTATCTAATTGGTTTCTTATTGTTTTCTTACTGTTTTGTAAACAGCAGCCCGCTCTACTTGAGCGGGCTTTTTTATAGCTGAAAACTTAAATACTTAAGATTGCATGTCACGTTCAAAGTGGGCGTAAGTTTGCGCCGTCACAATCCGACCACGGTGAGTCCGTTGAATAAAACCTTGTTGGATTAAAAATGGCTCGATAACATCTTCAATCGTATCTTTATCTTCGCCGATCGCTGCCGCTAAATTGTCTAATCCGACGGGACCACCGCCAAATTTATCCATAATAGTCAGTAATAGCTTACAATCCATAAAATCAAAACCTTGATTATCAACATTAAGTAAATCAAGCGCTTTTGCCGCAACATTTTCACTTATTATGCCGTCGTATTTTACTTGTGCAAAATCGCGAACTCGGCGTAACAATCGGTTGGCTATTCTTGGTGTGCCGCGTGAACGGCGCGCGACCTCAACCGCCCCCGCGTGCTCAATGTCGACCTCAAGATGAACAGCGCTGCGCACGATAATATCAGTTAATTCAACAACAGTGTAAAACTCGAGCCGCAGCGGAATGCCAAAACGGGCGCGTAACGGTGAGGTTAATGAGCCAGCCCGCGTCGTTGCGCCAATCAGCGTAAATGGCGGAAGTTCTAGCTTGATAGATCGCGCTGCTGGCCCCTCACCAATCATGATATCGAGTTGATAATCTTCCATCGCCGGATAAAGTATTTCTTCAACTACTGGGCTTAATCGATGTATTTCATCGATAAAAAGTACATCACCCTCTTCTAAATTAGTCAATAATGCCGCCAGATCACCGGCTTTTTCTAATACGGGGCCCGAGGTCGACTTAACACTAACACCCATTTCGTTGGCGACGATATGGGCCAAGGTCGTTTTACCTAATCCGGGCGGCCCGTAGACCAACATATGATCAAGTGCTTCATCACGACCGAGCGCCGCCGCAATAAATATCTCGAGCTGCGCCTTAGCCTCGACCTGACCAGTATAATCACTGAGCATTTTAGGGCGCATTGCACGATCGTTATGGTGCTCTTCAACATCCATTGGTTCGGCTTGAATCAGTCGGTCTGCTTCAATCATCTGTTATCTCTTGGGCTAAAATTTAGGGTTATACCAATTATATAAAATTGATGGGTGGGCATTATAGCATTGCTTTAAGGGCCGCTTTAATTAATGCTTCACTGTTCATATTCGGTAAAAACACCTTATTAACAGTTTTGGTTGCTTGGGCTGATTTATACCCTAACGCAAGTAACGCTGAAATAGCATCGTCTGTTGGGTCAATCGTTTGAACAAACGTGTCTTCAATAGCGCCATCAAAAGCCAGCGCATCGGTCGCGGGCGTGTCTGTTGCCAAGGTGAAGTTTTTAAGTCGATCTTTTAATTCAATAATTAAACGCTCGGCAGTTTTAAGACCTATGCCTGGCAATTTAACTAATGAGGTAGTATCGCTTTGCATTACGCAGTGCACAAATTGCCCTGCTGACATACCAGACAAAATAGCCAAACCTAATTTAGGGCCAACACCATTTGCTTTAATCACTTCACGAAATAACTGGCGCTCTATTTTACTAGCAAAACCATAAAGTAATTGGGCATCTTCACGCACTACAAAATGGGTATAGATAGTTGCGTCTTCACCGACATCGGGTAACTGATAAAAACTGGTCATTGGCAGTTGCACTTCATAACCAATGCCTTGCACATCGAGTAACAAATGTGGAGGCTGCTTTTCGGCAACATTGCCTCTTAAACGTCCGATCAAAATGTAATTCCTTATAGTTCTAATTCAGTTCTACTTTTGCGCCGATTTAGCGCTTTTATTTAAAACGCCCGCCGGTTACTTTGGTTGGGCGACCTTTACTGCGCCCTGCCATCGCAATTAAGCTTTGATGCGCATGCGCGTGACAAATCGCAATAGCCAATGCATCGGCGGCATCTTCTTGTGGCCGCGCCGGCAGTTTTAAAATTTGGGTCACCATATGGCCGACTTGATCTTTGGTCGCACTGCCAATGCCAACAACCGCTTGTTTTACTAAACGTGCGGCGTACTCACTCACTGGTAACTGTGCGTTACAAGCCGCAACAATAGCAACGCCTCGCGCTTGGCCCAATTTAAGGGCCGAATCGGCATTTTTGCCCATAAAAACTTGCTCAATAGCAAATTCATCAGGGTGATATTGTGAAATGATCTGGCTAACACCGTCAAAAATCTGTTTCAGTCGTGGCGGTAACTCAGTGCCACTGAGGCGAATACAGCCGCTGCCAATATAACTGAGCTTTTGACCATTTTTTTTAATAATGCCATAGCCAGTAACACGAGAGCCGGGATCGATGGCAAGTATTATTGTCATAAGGCTCCTATACCGTTATTCGTACGCCCTAAACATAAAAAGCGGGCAATGCCCGCTTTTTTCACTAAAGAATATTTACGCTTGGTCTGCGTTTTCTTTATCTTCAGTCACTAACGAAGCAATATTTAGTTCAGTTAACTGCGCTGTATTGGCAAGGCCAGGCGCATTGGTTAACGGACAAGCCGCTGTCGTAGTTTTAGGGAATGCCATGACGTCACGAATTGAACTCGTACCAGTCATTAGCATGATCAGGCGATCTAAACCAAAAGCCAAACCTGCATGGGGTGGTGTACCGTACTTTAATGCTTCAAGTAAGAAACCAAATTTCTCTTGGGCTTCTTCGTCGCTAATACCTAGTACTCTAAACGCAGCTGCTTGCATTGGTGCATTATGAATACGCACCGAACCGCCACCAAGTTCACAACCATTTAAGACCATGTCGTAAGCATCAGAAATCGCGCCAATAGGGTTGGCTTCAAGTTCTTCAGGGGTCATGTCAACAGGGGCAGTAAACGGGTGATGAATAGCGTGCAGACCGCCTTCAACTTCTTCGAACATTGGGAAATCAACAACCCATAATGGCTTCCACTCGCCAGAATTTAAGTTAAAGTCTTCACCAACTTTAAGACGTAGCGCGCCTAATGAATCAGTTACTACGGTATTGCTATCAGCACCAAATAAAATGATGTCACCAGATTTTGCGTTACAACGGGCAAGCAATGCCGTGACAACTTCTTCGTTTAAGAACTTTAAGATTGGCGATTGTAAACCGTCCATGCCAGCATCGATGTCGTTAACCTTCATCCAAGCAAGACCTTTAGCACCGTAGATGCCGGCATATTTACCGTAGTCATCAATGTTCTTACGGCTTAATTTTGCGCCGCCAGGCACACATAATACTGCAACACGACCTTTAGGATCGTTAGCTGGTGCTGAGAATACTTTAAACTCTACGTCTTTTAATAAGTCCGCAACGTCAACTAATTCTAACGGGTTACGCAGATCTGGCTTATCAGAACCAAAACGACGCATCGCATCAGCGTAAGTCATCGTTGGGAACTGGCCTAGGTCAACGTTAAGCATTTGCTTGAACAAATCACGCACTAATTCTTCAGTTTTAGCCATCACCTGAGCAGATGTCATAAACGATGTTTCGATATCAATTTGAGTAAATTCAGGCTGACGGTCAGCACGTAAATCTTCATCACGGAAACAACGGACGATTTGGTAGTAACGATCCATGCCAGACATCATTAACAATTGCTTAAACAACTGCGGAGACTGTGGCAAGGCAAAGAACTTACCTTTATGAGTACGACTTGGCACTAAGTAATCACGCGCGCCTTCAGGCGTTGCTTTGGTCAAGATTGGCGTTTCAATATCTAAGAAACCATTGTCTTCTAAGAAACGACGAACAAAACCAGTCACTTTAGAACGGAAAATTAAACGTTCAGTCATTTCAGGGCGACGCAGATCAAGGTAGCGATATTTAAGGCGCTGCTCTTCTGAATTATTCTGATGATCATCAAGCGTTAAAGGTAATGGCGCACTACGGTTAATAATCGTTAGTTCTTTACCTAGAACTTCAACGCCACCAGTGCCCATGTCTTTGTTAATTTGACCTTCAGGACGACCACGAACTAGGCCTTTGATCGACACACAAAATTCAGCACGTAAGCTGTTTGCTAGTTCGAATACTTCTTTCAAGTCTGGATCGTATACAACCTGAATTACACCTTCACGATCGCGAAGATCTAGGAATATTACTCCACCGAGATCGCGACAACGGTTAACCCAACCGACAAGTTCAACTTCCTGACCAATGAGTGATTCATTTAGCTCACCGCAATAATGACTGCGCATTTAATTACTTCCTGATAATGGCCCTGCTGGGCATTTGTCTATAATGGTGGCTATTATAGAGAAGTTTTGCACAATAGGTAAGTAGCTAAATCAGGAGTTGGACTCTGTTCGCTTATTAACAGGGCTATTTTTATCAATTGGCTAATATAGCTCGGGTTAACAGCCGCTGATCTTGATTCATTAGATAGCCATAAAATGACCTAAGTCTCACAATTTTAACCAAGGATAAATTTTTTATCCTAAAGCAAGAGACTAACGCCATCAGCTACGTTAAAATGCGCTTTTTATTAATTGCCTTAATCGTGAGTCATCCATGCTCGTCGATAGTGCTCGGTATTTTGCTAAACATCGTGGTCAATGATGTTTAGTCACCAAGGGCTCAGCAAGCAATTTCATTGATTTAGAGTAAACATGAATACATCTCGCGACAATATCTTCGCCGCTCCGCTTGAGCAAATGGGTGACTTTCAGTTTGATCAGCAGGTCGCCGAAGTTTTCCCCGACATGATTAAGCGTTCAGTACCAGGTTATAGCAACATTATTACCGCCATTGGCATGCTGACCTCACGCTTTGCGCAGGACAATTCAGTACTCTATGATCTCGGCTGTGCGTTAGGGGCTGCCACGTTAGAAATGCGTCGCCATATTACCCACCCAAACTGTCAAATCATCGCAGTAGACAATTCCCCAGCGATGACCGAGCGTTGTCAGCTGCACCTTAATGCGTTTAAAGCACAAACCCCGGTTACCGTTGTTTGTTCAGATATTCAAGATATTACCATTGAAAATGCCTCGGTTGTGGTGCTTAATTTCACCCTGCAATTTATTGAGCCGGCAGCACGCCAACGTTTAATTGATAAAATATATCAAGGGTTAAACCCTGGCGGCATATTGCTTATTTCTGAAAAACTACGCTTTGAAGATGCGACAGCACAGACGTTACTGTCAGATCTGCATCATGATTTCAAACGCGCCAATGGTTACAGTGAACTCGAAATTAGCCAAAAGCGTAATGCACTAGAAAACGTGATGTTAACCGATACCTTAGCCCAGCATATGCAGCGCTTTAACGACGCCGGTTTTACCACCGCAGAACTTTGGTTTCAGTGTTTTAATTTTAGCTCAATGATAGCGGTCAAGGATATCCAAGCATAATGATTGATTTTAGTAATTTTTATCAAATAATCGCCAAAAACCAACTAAGTCACTGGCTTGAAGTGCTACCAGCTCAGCTGGCCAAATGGCACCAAGAACACCAACACGGCCAATTTGATAAGTGGTTAAAAGTACTAAATAAGCTACCAACCACTGGCGCCGACCAAATTGATTTTAGTGGGCAAGTGTCGATTAACAACAGTGTGCCAATGGCGAGTGGCGAGCTCAAAAAGATGCAGTCGCTGTTAAAAATATTTAGCCCTTGGCGTAAAGGGCCGTTCAATTTACACGGCATTGAAATTGATACCGAATGGCGCAGTGACTGGAAATGGCAACGATTACGTTCACACATTACGCCATTAACCAACCGTACCATTCTTGATGTGGGTTGTGGCAGTGGTTATCACTTGTGGCGCATGGTTGGCGATGACGCAAAACTTGCGGTTGGCATTGACCCATCTACTTTATTTTTGTTTCAGTTTGAAATTGTTCGTCAGCTTGCTAATAACGACCAGCGCGCCCACTTGTTGCCGCTAGGCATTGAGCAGTTACCGCCCTTAAAATCGTTCGATACCGTGTTTTCGATGGGCGTGTTATACCATCGCCGTTCTCCTATCGATCACATTATTGCGCTAAAGGATCAGTTACGAGATGGTGGTGAGCTGGTGTTAGAAACCTTGGTAATTGATGGCGACGAAAATCAAGTATTAGTACCGTCTGGCCGATATGGCAAGATGAACAATGTGTGGTTTTTACCCAGTGTCGCTGCGTTAATTTTGTGGCTTGAAAAAGCCGGCTTTGATAACGTGCGAATGGTTGATTGCTCGGTGACCACTACCGACGAGCAACGTGCGACGCCTTGGATGGAGTATGAGTCACTAAGCGATTTCTTAGATCCTAATGATCCATCTAAAACTATTGAGGGGCACCCAGCGCCCAAACGTGCAGTGATTATCGCCAATAAAGCCTATCACGAAGCCGATTAAGCTTGTTATTCCCTCGCCTATGCCATTTGACGCATAGGCGAATTTAATGCTATTTCTCTCTCCGAATTTTTTCTTAACTCAGTCCTGCGATTCAACCTTACTAAAGCTGCCTAATGGTGTTGACAAGTATCGTTCATTATATAATCAAACGACTCATTGCATAGTTGTCGACAAGCGCAGTTAACTAGTATAAAAATAGATGTATACCTTTCAAATAATCAGGTGACTGTTGTGTCTATGTTTTTGTTAGTCGTTATTTTTATCTTCGCTGTTGGTTTTCTTGCCTATAAACGCGCATCTTTAATTACATTTACCTTGGCAATTGGTGCATATTTAGTTTTGTTATCGCTCTTGGGCATTGCCGCCAATTTACTGTTAGTCATTTACATTGCATTCGCGGTCGTGATAAACACGAAGACTTTACGTCAGCAGTATCTGAGTCGCCACATGCTCAGATTGTACCGCACTATTATGCCCGAAATGTCACAGACAGAAAAAGAAGCATTAGACGCAGGTACTACTTGGTGGGAGGCTGATTTATTTCGCGGCGCCCCCAATTGGCATAAAATGCATAATTACCCTGCCCCTCGCTTAACGCCTGAAGAGCAAGCTTTTCTTGATGGCCCGGTTGAAGTCGCTTGTTCAATGGTTAACGATCATCAAGTATGCCATCAAGACGCTGACTTATCGCCCGAGTTATGGCAATACCTCAAAGATAATGGCTTTTTTGCGATGATTATTAAGCAGCAATATGGCGGCTTAGAGTTTTCAGCTTATGCCCAATCGCGGGTATTACAAAAATTATCGGGCATCAGTACCGTATTAGCATCGACCGTCGGTGTGCCAAACTCCTTAGGGCCAGGTGAGTTATTACAACACTATGGCACCCAAGCCCAAAAAGATCATTACTTGCCGCGCCTAGCCAGCGGTCAAGAAATCCCCTGTTTTGCACTCACTAGCCCTGAAGCGGGTTCCGACGCTGGTGCTATTCCTGATTATGGCATCGTATGTAAAGGTGACTGGCAAGGCGAAGAGATCCTCGGGATGAAGATAACGTGGAACAAGCGTTATATCACACTAGCACCCGTCGCTACGGTATTGGGTTTAGCGTTTAAGTTACGCGATCCTGACAGTTTGCTTGGTGATAAACCAGAGCTGGGCATAACTTGCGCGCTCATTCCAACCGATATTGCCGGGGTTAACATTGGCCAGCGTCATTTGCCATTAAATATTCCGTTTCAAAATGGCCCGACATCGGGTAATGAGGTATTTTTCCCACTTAGTTTTATTATCGGTGGCCCTGAAATGGCTGGGCGTGGTTGGCAAATGCTGGTGGAGTGTTTGTCGGTTGGCCGCGGCATTACCTTACCTTCTAATTCAACGGGTGCGATAAAAACCTTGGCAATTGCCACAGGCGCCTATAGCCGGATCCGCCGTCAATTTAAAATCCCAATTGGTAAAATGGAAGGCGTTGAAGAACCACTGGCACGCCTTGGTGGCAATGCCTACCTAATGGACGCAGTCACTACCATGACCACAGGTGCTATCGACTTAGGCGAAAAACCTTCGGTGGTATCTGCCATCGTCAAATATCATTTAACCGATCGAATGCAACGCTGTGTCATTGATGCAATGGACATTCATGGCGGCAAAGGCATTTGTCTGGGCCCTAACAATTATATTGGTCGTGGTTATCAAGGCGCTCCTATTGCCATTACTGTTGAAGGCGCTAATATTTTAACCCGTTCATTAATTATTTATGGTCAAGGGGCAATTCGGTGTCACCCTTATGTCTTGGCTGAATTAGATGCAGCGCAACTGACTGACGAACGCGAAGCACTGGAAAAATTTGATCATGCAGTATTTGGCCACATCGGCTTTGCTGTCAGTAACTTTTGCCGCAGCTTTTGGCTTGGCATAACCAACAGTCGATTTTCAACTTCGCCCTTTAACGATGAAACCAAACGTTATTATCAGCATTTAAATCGCTTTTCGGCTAATTTAGCCTTCTTGTCCGATATATCAATGGCTGCATTGGGCGGCGAATTAAAACGAAAAGAACGGATCTCTGCCCGCTTAGGTGATATTTTAAGCCAACTCTATTTATGCTCTGCCACGCTCAAACGATTTAATGACGAAGGCCGTCAGCAACAAGATTTACCCTTAGTGCACTGGGCCGTACGTGACTCGTTATTTAAAGCACAAACCGCGCTCGATGAATTATTACGTAATTTCCCCGTGCCAATGCTTGGCAAAATATTGCGCTGGGTGCTCTACCCTACTGGCATTACCTTAGTGACGACCTACGACGCGTTAGATCAAGAAGTAGCGCAGTTAATTCAAGTGCCGAGTTTAAGCCGCGACAGGCTCGGTTATGGTCAGTATTTATCCGCCAATGAGAATAATCCGGTCGGGGTGCAAGAGCAGACCTTACGAGATATATTAGTGGCTGAAAAAATATTGCAAAAAATATCTCAAGCAACGGGGAAAAAAGAGCCATTAATATTTTTAGATAAGTTAGCCGAACGTGCTTTAGCACTTGGCTGTATCGATGAAGAAGAAGCGCAGCACTTACGTGTCACTGAGGTTGGTCGGTTAGCGGCAATTAACGTCGATGATTTTGCCCCTGAACAACTGCAAATAACACCCGTGCCAATTAAATAAGTCGGTTATTACTTTCGTTAACAGCTACTGATATCAGGTAGCGAGGTGTTGCAACACTTCGCTACTTAATCTGGTCGTATCAAATGACTAATCGACTTCACTTATCCATGCTAACTGAACAGCTTCCAGTACTCTTTCACCACAATGTTTGGGATCATCATCAAAATTGTCTAACGCGAGGATCCATTGCATCAATTGAGTAAAGTGCAATTGGGTGGGATCAACGTCGGGATGTGCTTCCATCAGGTCTAATGCAATATCTAGTGAATCTGTCCAATGTAATTTCATGCTTACCTCGTATCAATTAAATCACAGCTAAGTTATACCATTTGCATTAATTATGTGATCTTGTTGTGCCTGAGTAAAATAGATTAGAACAAGGCGCTCGATTGACTAATAGCTAGCTATTGGGATTGAGAGCAACGCCGTTATTGTTTATTTTAATTGGCACACGTGGGCAATTATTTAATGCAAATGGTATTAGCTCGATTATAACCGATAAATGTTTATACCAACCAACATTATAAATTAATCCGTTATGCAGTTTAAATTATCAAAGACTACGTTGTGCTAAAATCCAATGGCTAAGGATTGCCGAGATGTTGATACAGACTTCGAAAAATGGGTTTACGGCGACTTATACCAATTCCGTTAAATTAGTGGCCAATTTATTTACGAGGGAAAACGGATGAGAACAAGGCATTTATTTACGTCTGTAGTCATTCTACATAGAAAATAAATAACGCGGTTATCATTTGTTTTAACCGTTAACCATGATCAGCTAATTATTGGAATTACTATTTAATGGCAATAATTAAATGAAACAGAGAAATTTCAATTGATATTAGAGCATCAGAAAAGATTTATTTTATTTAAAAATTTAGATTAGGTGTGGAAAATAGAGATCTAAGGAGGTTTTTGTTAAGAAATAGTTTTGTAATACAATGGGAAGTTTTTATCATAATGTAACTTGACGCAAAAGAAAGGTGGCGTCCCCTAGGGGTTTCGAACCCCTGTTACCGCCGTGAAAGGGCGGTGTCCTAGGCCACTAGACGAAGGGGACACAGGTAATTAATATGGTGGAGCTATGCGGGATCGAACCGCAGACCTCCTGCGTGCAAGGCAGGCGCTCTCCCAGCTGAGCTATAGCCCCATATTAATTATGATAAAGCTATCTAAGTTCTTACATTGTACAAACAGCGTTGGCGGAACGGACGAGACTCGAACTCGCGACCCCCGGCGTGACAGGCCGGTATTCTAACCAACTGAACTACCGCTCCATATTATCATCTGTTAAGGATGCTAACTAAAACTGTAATACAATCAAACTTAAAAAATCTTATCATTATCAATTTAAAAATCTTGGCGGAACGGACGAGACTCGAACTCGCGACCCCCGGCGTGACAGGCCGGTATTCTAACCAACTGAACTACCGCTCCATTGGATTTTTAAATTTTTAATCAGTCTTACAAATACAGAACATTGGCGGAACGGACGAGACTCGAACTCGCGACCCCCGGCGTGACAGGCCGGTATTCTAACCAACTGAACTACCGCTCCATTGGATTCTATATTTTATTCTAAAAAGCAAATTGGCGGAACGGACGAGACTCGAACTCGCGACCCCCGGCGTGACAGGCCGGTATTCTAACCAACTGAACTACCGCTCCAATTTGGTTTGCTTTTCTTTTTCTATTTTCGAAAACAGTGGCGGAACGGACGAGACTCGAACTCGCGACCCCCGGCGTGACAGGCCGGTATTCTAACCAACTGAACTACCGCTCCACTGGATGTTTTCAAATTTTCAAACGCAACAAAATATCAAATTGGCGGAACGGACGAGACTCGAACTCGCGACCCCCGGCGTGACAGGCCGGTATTCTAACCAACTGAACTACCGCTCCAATTTGGTTTGATATTTTACTTTGTTTTATGCTAACAACGATATTGGCGGAACGGACGAGACTCGAACTCGCGACCCCCGGCGTGACAGGCCGGTATTCTAACCAACTGAACTACCGCTCCGTTGTCGCTTAACCCTAACAAGTTAGTGTTAGTTAAGAACCGGTCTTACGACCTCGAATATATTCTTAACTTAGCGAAGACTTCTTCTTTCGAATCCGTCTCGTTGTTTGCGGGGCTGATAATACGGCTCCCCCCCTAGTTCGTCAACCTGTTTTTTCTTACAAACACGTTTTTTTGTCTGACCGACCACTTTTGCATCAAAGTGATTAAATTTCAACGCTAAGCCGATGAAAAAAGCGTCTAAACAATATTGACTGGCGAATTAGCCGATCATTTTTTCTTGCCATCCTCTTTTTTCTTATCTTCTTTTGGCTTTTTCGGCTCTTTAGGCTTTTTGGGTTTCTTTTTCCTGAAGACTAAAAACATAATTAACGCACCGACCGTCAATACAATTACATTGACCATAATAGCAATGATTATCAAGGTTGTTGTATCGTCCTCGGCTTGGCGCTCCTTGGCGCGTGCTTTACGCTTTAGCTTCTGTTCAAATGCCGTCTCTTGCTCACTATCAAATAGGGCCAACGCCTTTTTAGCGGCCTTGGTAGGCAAAGCAACAATTTTGACCTTTATTTGTTTCAAAGAAAAAGCGAAGTCGCGGCCATCAACCGTTCTGCCAAAGACATCAATATCAATTTTATAACGCCCTGGACTTTCAATTTCGGGTAATTTAAATAAATGATTCGCTACCACCCCATTAATGCTGTAATGCTTAATCGTATCATCTGGATTTTTCACTTTAATCTGCAACAACATTTTGTCGAGATTTGCTACTTTGGCATTAGCAATAAACCTTAAGGTGTATTGACCATTAATTGCCGCTGTTAGTAAGTCGACCGCGATAGGTTGAGCACGTAGCAATAACGCTTGCTTATATTCGCGTTCAAAGACTTTATTACCAACCCTAACTAATAATTCATAATGACCAATTGGCTTATCAAGATTAAGTCGGCCGGTAAACACCCCATCACCAGAGCGCGCGTCTAAGCCCAAGCCATTATCAATAAAGTCGCCTATGATAAAAGTGCCTGCACCAAAGTTGCTATGTTGTGGATTATCAGAACTGCGTAAATATACTTCATGGCTAATTAGGTCATCAACCTGACCAATTTTTAATAACCTATTATTAAATTTTAATGACGAGGTTAATTTTATTTTTTCACCAGCAAATAATTCCGTCGGGATAGGATTAACAACAAGATGGAGCGAAGTCGCTAACCTTATTTCACTGCTCGGTAAAATATCACCAATAATTTGCCAAGGGCCAATCTGAGGTTGAGTGATTTCGATCATGTCCCCCGCATTGCCGTCCATCCATTTAACATTTTCATGTTTGCGGTTGGCATAAAGTTTACTGCCGTCGGGCTGAACTAAGATAATAGGCGCAGACTCTGGCACCCGATCGATAATAAACACAATTTTATCGATCGCCTGATCAACTCGAAACCGATTAGATAACAACCGCAACTTCTGGGTCTGCTGCAATGACGTTTTTTCACTGGCATTCTGCGCCGCCAAAGTAGGTGCTGCCAATACGGTGCTTAGCACCATTAAGCATGCTAACCGCCCCAGTCGTTTACCTAGCCTTATTCTATTCACATGTTCTCCCTGAAAAAATCAGTGTTACTCCAAGTCCTACGATTTACTGATTAGGCAGCCACAAACAACTGCCGCCAGCATCCTTAACAATATTGAGTCGTGATTGATGTGCTTCAAGTTCAGCAGCTGATGCTTTTATCACCGACAATACTAATGCAGGATCGATGCCGGCATTAGTATTGTTCGCTAAGCCCTTATCTTGCGCCAGTGACAAGTTAAAAGCTGTTTGGCCACCCGTCATTGTTAAATAGACTTCGGCGAGGATCTCAGCATCTAACAATGCGCCGTGTAATTCACGTGAAGAGTTATCGATAGCATAGCGCTTACATAACGCGTCAAGGCTATTACGCTGACCGGGGTGGATCTGCTTAGCCATCACTAGCGTATCAAGGATCCCGCTCATGTCGGCCGTTTTAGGAATGCCACTGCCTAGCAAGCCAAACTCATAATCCATAAACGAGACATCAAAGGGTGCATTATGAATAATCAGTTCAGCGCCTTCGATAAACTCAATAAACTCTTGGGCTATATCACCAAATCGTGGTTTATCCCGTAAAAACTCATCGCTAATACCGTGAACTTTAAATGCCTCTTCATCGACTAAACGCCCAGGATTGAGATAGACATGATAATGACGCCCGGTTAACCGGCGATTGACGACTTCAACACAGCCAATTTCAATGATTTTATGGTCAAGGTGAATCGCTCCACCAGCTTGGTTCATACCCGTAGTTTCGGTATCTAACACAACCTGACGATTATAAGTTTGTAACGCCATCGAGTGACTCTTTAAAATAGGTAAATAATGATTAATTGTATAGTAACAAGTTGGCGTCGGTGCGCAAACATATTAAGTAGCAGTTGCGACAACGCAGGCCAGTAATTATTGCTAAAACGATGGCGGGGTGATGTTAGCCATTATCATTTTGCATTGTGACGACTGGTGACAAGACTGATTTAGGCTTTAACTTCCACCGTGGTTTGACTGGGGTTAATGGTCGCACTAATTTTTTGGCCAAAATGAGATAAAAAGACCCTAGCTGCGGGACATTATGCGCCATCAGCTGCTGCAGATAATAAGTTCTGCTTGGTTTCATCATCAAACTTGAGTAAATCGCCTTTTGCTCAGCAATCACCTTATAACCCAATACCCCTAACCAGTCTTTAACTCGTGACTGAGTAAAGAACCTGCCATTGTAAGGGTACTTATGACTAAGTGGCGGACTAAATCGTGCCAGCCCCAGTGGACTTAGCGGATTTAAGCCGATAATAATGACATGGCCTCCGGCCACGGTTACCCGATTTACTTCCCGTAATACTTGATGTGGATTATGGTGATAGTTAAGCGACAAGCTTAACAAACAGGCATCAACACTCGATTCAGAAAATGGTAATCGCGCAATGTCGGCGACAACATCGGTCCCAAATAATGGCGAAACACTCACCTGATGGCTAATGTTACAGGCTGAGGTGTCAATGGTATCGCTTAACGAGCCCAGCTTAAGTAGGTGATAACCAAACATTCTCGGCCACCACGGGGTTAATTGCTCGTTAACTTGGTCAAGCAACCACTGCCCTTGCGCCAGCTCATGCCAGTTCGCTGGAGGTAATACTCGATGATTATTAAATGCAGGTCGATAGAACATACGCTAATTTCGTTGTTTAATTGTTAATTATCATACTCCAGCC
>Ga0209395_1000238_pt1 | contig 82684 bp, 54 predicted proteins | sample GOMGulsemesocosm_3_FD_184635 | JGI IMG/M metagenome (GOLD analysis project Ga0209395, IMG submission 184635) | Methane-oxidizing microbial communities from mesocosms in the Gulf of Mexico - GOM9D Gulf of Mexico (SPAdes) (version 2) | ecosystem: Environmental > Aquatic > Marine > Cold seeps...
GGTTTTAGCAATGAACTTGGTCAAAGTGAAGTGAATTTCTGGTATGCCAACGATTATGCAGGTTCAAAGGCTGGCCATTGGATAGTCATGCTTGGCCACACGTTCACGATTGCACAAGGTCATGATATTCGTGTTAGTGCCGATCGTTCAACGTCACTTGATGAAGATAAATGGGCTTGGGGAGATTCAAGTAGCTACAATCATTATCGCGTTGAATATAATACAAGCTATCAAGGCTTTAACATTAACCTAGCCGCTGAAACAACGAGTCTGGATTCGGACAGTGCGGACGAGCGTGTTGTTTTATCAGTATCTCGCAGCTTTGGCTTATAAGAAATAAAGCGACAGAAACGACTAGGGCGCAGCATAAGCCGCGCCCTAGTTACTCATCCTTGAGTTACTCAACTCCAATTTAACCTAGTGCCAATCCATTAACACCGCCGCCATCCTAGCGTTCTCTTCCTTGAGTAAAATTCCTTTGTGGCACCATCCTAGCGCCAGTCTTCTTCCATGTTCCTTGACTGCGTGAGTCACTTCCTGTGTCTCGTTGCGTCCTTTCGAGATAAATAATAGGTCGATTAGCAATCGTAAGATAGCGGCTATTTACAATGTTTTTTCTATCACATTAATGTAAAAAGTATTTAAATTTCATTATCAATGACTTATATTTACAAGTTGGTAATAGTAATCCTTATCACTTACACGCTTGTAAGAGATCTCTCACAACCTTCTTCCTAATGTCTACGGCCAAATACTGATCTAAGAGCCAAAACCTGCGGTGGTATCTGAACATCCGATTGTTTGGCCAGTTTCTGATACCACAACGAAGCGATAAAAATTCCCCCTCAACGCTCATCAATAGCATCACTCTCAGTTATAACGACGCATTCGATATGCCAACTGAATGATACAAACTAGGTCAGGCCCTACCTATAAAAACAATATTAGCGCGCCGTCTATTGCTAACACTGGTGCCATCAGTAAATAGAATCGATAGTCTGGCAGATAATGCAAACGCTATAACTCTCCATCTGACTCTTAAGAGGAAACTAACACCTAAATTCGACTAATTTCCGGATTAAAGATCATACCAAGTAATCATTTACGCTTTTGGGTGTTAACAACGTTAAACGTAATATTAAACTTAGTCCCTTCACCGATCGCGCTAATACATTCGATGGTTCCACCCAGTCTACTGGTTACAATGTTATAAATAATATTTAGCCCTAAACCGCTACCACCATGCTCACGATTAGTGGTGAAAAAAGGATCGAAAATTTTAGATAAATGATCAGCAACAATCCCAACTCCATCATCTTGGTATTCCAATGTAATCATCGGCTTATTCGCGGTAATAGTAATTATTATATGACCGGGTTCATTGTTAGGATAACCATGTATAGTTGAGTTAATCACTAAATTAGATAAAATTTGTGACAGTGCGCCAGGGCAACTCTCGATCCGTAAATGCGGGTCGCAAATTAAGGTCACTTTAGCCTGTGAACGTTTGGTGATGTGGCTAACACTGACTAAAATTTCATTGACATAATCGGCAACATTAAAGGTACGGATCTCATCAGAACTTTGATCGACTGAAATCTGTTTAAAACTTTTGACTAACTCGGCAGTGCGCTCTAAATTACGGTTAATGATATAAGACACTTCAGTAGCATCCTTCAAATAACGCTCTAAGCTTGTCTTAGATATATTATTATCATCATAGGCACGCTGCAAGCCAGATGTTATCTCGACAAAATGCGATACCGCCGTTAACCCGATGCCCACTGGCGTATTGATTTCATGGGCTACCCCCGCTACCAAGCCGCCTAGTCCTGCCATTTTTTCCGATTCAACAAGATGCTGCTGAGTTCGTTTCAACTCAAAGATTGAACGCTCCAATTGCTTTTTAGAACTCGATAAGCGTCTGACAAACGCCAATATTAGAAAGATAAACACCGAAAAAACAGCAACTATCTGATAGATAATTGTATAATCTACGGCAGTGCTTATCTGATAGCGCATCCAGCGATTTTCTATTTCTTGATGCTGCTCTAGCGTGATCGCATCGATTGATTTATTAAGTATCGCCAGTAATATTTCATCATCTGCGTGCACCATCATCTTGTGTAGATATTGCGCCTCGAGTAAGCCAACCACCTTAAGATCGGGGAAGTTATGATCTAACTGGCGACTCACCACTGCGAGATGGCCAACAAACACATCCGCTTTACCATTGCGTACTAAGCGAAGCGCCTGCTCAGGGGATTCCACTTCGATAAATTGCAATGTAGGATGATTAGTTTTCAAGTAATGAGACGATGAATAACCTTTGGGGATCGCAAATGTATATTCCGCAAGCTCTTCTATCGTATTAACGAATCGTCCCTGCTCATTCATCACAATGGAGAAACTAAAGCTAGCGTATGGTTTAGTCAACTTTGCGCTGGTTAATTTATCACTAGCGTCAAATGAAACTGAAGGTAACAGATCTATACTTTTGTGATTAAATTCACGGATAATCTGAGGCCATGAACTTTTAGGCTGAAATGAAAATTCTAGCCCACTACGTTCAGAGATAAGTGATAAATAGTCTGCGACTAATCCCTGATATTTATCACCATTCACCAAAAATAACGGCCCCCACATGGAATTTGAGAACGTAATCGGGACTCTAGAATCGATATAATGCTTTTCTAATGGCGTGAATTCGATTTTACGACTCGAATAGCCAAACCGTCGATAAATTTCCTTAATCGATTTATAGCGTACCCAGGACTTAAATAGATTTATTGGCGGAATAAAGTCGTGTTCGTCTATTTTTTGAGACAGCTTGGCGTCATCAAAATAGATTCGGACGTCACCAACACGTTGAGTATAGCCCGAAATAGAGCGAGTACTTTCGTGATGAGTAAAATATGGTTGCGTATTTTCGTGAGATGAAAAAAGGATCTCATTATTATTAAATATTTCAACTTTGACGATATGCTCTAGCGAAGTAAATAAGCGTGATAAATGTTGTATTTCAGCGACGTTACCCGCATATATTTCATTTGCCATTACATTTGCAATTAATGACGCTATTTCGTTCTTTTCAACCGTCATACCATTAACATAATCGTCAATAATTTTTTGATATTCACCTGACTGCCTAATAACCCTTAAATTCCGGTCAAATAGGTCCCTCAAGTTATTGTTTTTAAATGAAACTCTAACACTATTATCCGGAAAGATAGTCGAATTAATATTAAAGCTATCGACATTCGAGTAGCCATATTGTCGCGCCAAGAAGCGAAAAATATTCTCATCTAAGATAGCGACATCAGCCTTACCAGTGATAAAACGCTCAACCTGTAAAGCTTGAAGGTTTAATTCCTGATAATTCTCACCGAACAAGCCATCATTATATAGTGCGGCATACTCCTCTCCCAGATATTGATGAGCCCCTTCAAAAGCAACAATGGACTTACCCGCTAAGTCCGCGACATTATTAAGATCAAAACCAGAGTTTTTTCTACTAATAGCAACGTTATTAAAGGTAATAAACTCATCAGAATAGTACAGATCATCACGTGTTTTTTTCACCGTGACCGCGAAGTCAAAGGATGAGTCTTGTGCTAATATTTTCTCAAGCTGAGGCGTTGAAAAATTTTTTGCGCTAATAATTTTAATATTAGATAAACCCAGCACCCGTTGTACCAGATCAAATTCGATTCCTTTAGTACTTTGATGCTGAATAACATATGGCGGTCGCCCCATCCCCAGCGCTCCCTTCACTGTCCCCTTAGTGCTAGGAGAACCTATCCATTTATCAATAATTCTTGCCATAGCCTGCTTATTTATCGCTCGTAATGACTTATTAACAATAGAGTGTAATAACGGTTTATTCTTGAGGGACATAAAATGTAACGCCCGCGGCTTTATTTGTGTCTGACTAATTCGGAGAATCCCCTGATATAGACCATCAACAATCACCTGCTCGGTGACAACCCCAATGCCGAGCACAGCATCAACCTCGTTATTGAGTAGCAAGGACAATGAGTGTTCAATATCGACGGTATCCACAATGGATAATGTTGGATACTTCGCCGCAACAATATTGCTATAAGTGCTATGTTTGACCATCGCCACCCGCTTACCACGTAACGCCGATAAACTATTGAGTTTACTGTCTCCTTCTCGCACAAAAATAGACAACGACAAATTGAAGTATGGCTCACCAAATAACGCATACTTTTCACGCTCGTTTAGCTTATAGGTTATCGGAAGCACATCAATTTCCTGTTGTTTAAAGCTGATAAACAGTTCGTTCCAATCTCGCGCCTCAACAACTTCAAATTTCAGACCTGAAAGTTTACTGACTTCTTGCAACATGTCGCCAACGATGCCTGAAATTTGGTTATTTTTAATTGAAATCACAGGTTTTAAGGGCATCGCCCCAACGCGAACCGGTACGCTTTTAGCGATATATTGCCGCTCTTGACTGGAAAACATTGACGGCGTTGCCACCGAAGACCTGAGCCACTTATCATGCATTTGTTTGCGCTGCTGCGCCGTGATTGAACTGACTCCCTTAGCAATAATCGAGGATATAATACGATTTTTTTTTAGGCTACCTATGGCATACTCACTGGCTTTTGAATAAACCTTACCGCTTATTTTTAAGCCCATATCTGACAATTGTTGATGATTTGGTCTTGACGATAGGACGGAATCACTTACTCCATTTTGTACTTGATCTAGCCCTTGTTGCGGCGTAATGATATAAACGGGAGTTAGATCGGTTATCTGCTTAACCAAAATTTTACTCAGTAAGTGGTTTTCAAATAACGAGACCTTTGCACCACTCAAATCATTAGCGGTGCTAATGCTATTATTATCTTGCCTAACAATTATATGATGTGGAGAATAGGAATATACTGGTGAATACGCCACTGTTTTAGCGCGTTCTTCGCTCCATGACAATGAGAGAACCCCCGCTATTTCATCACGCTCTAGCGCTTTAAAACCTTGATGCCACGTATCATAAAGTTTAGGCAGTAGGTTAATGTGCAAATTTTTATTAATAGTATTGATCAAATCAATATTGTAACCAACGCCCTCATTATTGTGATCTATAAAATAAAATGGTGGCCAATTATTCTCAACCGCAATATAGGTCATTGGTTGCGCTTGCAGCCACGCCCGTTCTTCGACCGTAAGGGTGATTACTGCGGCACGCGCTATCATTTCCGAATTTGAAAACTGACGCTGTGTTGAATTTGCTATCCATTTCTCGATTAACGCAACCCGCTCAACCTCGCTAATTTTTTCCATGCCTTCTTGAACGATAGATCGCAGAGAAAAATTATTAACGGCGACTGCCGCATGAAACCCATTGTCAGGAAAATCAATTTCTACTTTATCAAAGGTGTTGTATTGCAACGTTTGTAGCAGTAGTAGCCAAGACACCGATGACTCGTTAGCAAATGCAGTAATTTGGTTCTGATTTATTGCGCGAGTCAATTGCGTCGTATTTTTAAAACGTTTTAATGTGATATGAGGAAAATAATCTTGGAAATATAACTCGTAAGATGAGCCCTCAATAACACCGACAATCCGCGTTGCTAATGTTTCTTCGAGTGACAAATCGGTACGCGATGTCGCCGATTTCTTGACATACAGAAACCCCTTATTTGGATAGACGATAGGAAGATATTCCACTAAATTCATCCGTTGTTCCTGCCGCGATAAGCCGGCATGAATATCCACCTGTGAGCGAGATAAAGCACTGACGCTCTCTTTGAGAGCGAACGGAAAAAACTCAACACCATACCCTGTTTTCGCTGACCATAACGTCCAATAGTCGACAAGCATCCCTTGCGCTATACCATTAGCGTCAATAAAACTATAAGGTGCAAGGTCATCCACTATTGCTATTTTCAGTACCTTGTCGTTCGCCCTCGCGTCAACACTTTGCCCCCAGACCAGCAAAATAAATAAGATAGTAAATAAACCATATTGAGTCTTAGAACGCATCGTAAAAGATACTCCTGCTCGATTGTTAATTCGTATGGACGTTATGATTGCCCTACTCTCGTAGAGCTACTCATTACTTTAGTATAGATTACTATTTAACCTTTACGATTTAGAAAAAAATCAGAGAAAATGTATTCTTCACGGTGATATTTCCTCCTCACGACTTGAAATGTTAGACAAATAGCATCATCTATTACCTAATGGATAATTTTTTACGAGCCAATTATGGATACTAAACCGCAGCAAAAAGACGCTTTTACCAGCTTATTGCCAATACTGAAATTTTTATCACCTTATAAAAAACATGTCTTAGCGGCCTTATTAGCGCTGGTTCTCACCTCAATGGTTAGCTTATCGCTAGGTCAAGGGGTCAAGTTCGTGATAGACAGTGGCTTTATTGCAGGCTCAGAGCAGCAACTCACACTGGCGATATTAGTCCTTATTGGCCTGATCAGCTTGTTGGCGCTTGGGACATTCTGCCGATTCTATTTAATGTCATGGCTGGGTGAACGCGTTAGTGGCGATATTAGAAAAGCAGTATTCAAGCAAATTATCGCGTTGCATCCGAGCTACTTTGAAGAGAATCGTAGCGGCGAGCTCACGTCACGACTCACCACAGATACCGTGTTACTACAATCCATTATCGGCTCTTCATTTTCAATGGCGCTACGCTCAGGCTTTATGCTAGTCGGCGCATTAGTGATGTTATTTATCACCAACTTTAAATTGACCCTTATCGTCTTAGTGACATTACCAATCGTCTTAATTCCGATGATGCTATATGGTCGCCGTGTTCGTCATTTGGCGGCGAGCAGTCAAGACGCGATTGCTGATGTTGGTACCTATGCTGGTGAAATAATCCAAAATATTAAAGTGGTACAAAGCTACACCCGAGAAGACGCTGAACACCAAGCGTTTTCTGGCGAAGTAGAGAAAGCATTTGATATCGCTAGGCGCCGAATCTGGCAGCGTTCATTATTAATTGCCGGCGTTATTTTCCTGACATTTGCCGCAATCAGCGCCATGCTATGGACAGGAGGGATGGATGTGCTCGCTGGCAAGATGAGTGGTGGTGATTTAGCCGCTTTTGTCTTTTACGCCATTATGGTGGCGATGTCGGTAGCGACAGTAGCCGAAGTCTACGGCGAACTGCAACGCGCCGCCGGTGCTGCCACGCGTTTACTCGAACTACTCGATGTCCAGAGTAAAATAAAGAGTCCCGAGAAACCGCTACCATTACCAGCTCAACATACCAATGCAATTGCCCTGTGCGACGTCGATTTTTTCTACCCATCCAGATCCGACAAACCGGCACTAAAAGGCATTAATCTAGCGATAGAAAAAGGTAAAGTGGTTGCACTAGTTGGACCCTCAGGTGCCGGTAAGACGACATTATTTGAGTTATTCCAACGCTTTTACGATCCACAACAAGGACAGGTTCAGCTCAATGACACGGATATCAAACAATTGTCTTTGTCCCAATTACGGCAATCGATGGGGCTTGTATCCCAGCAACCGGTGCTATTTAGCACGGATGTCTTTAACAATATTAGTTACGGCAATCCTGATGCTAGTGAGGAGCAAGTGATTCAAGCGGCAAAACGCGCCCACGCTCATGAGTTTATTGAGCAATTACCTCAGGGTTATCGAAGTTTTCTCGGTGAACAAGGCGTCCGACTATCTGGCGGCCAAAAACAACGAATAGCGCTAGCTCGTGCTATTTTAAAAGATCCTGAAATATTGTTATTAGATGAAGCAACCAGTGCGTTAGATGCTCAAAGTGAACATCATGTTCAAGCGGCACTTAATGAGCTGATGGAAAACAGAACCACGGTTATTATTGCGCATCGCTTGTCAACGGTGCTACATGCCGACCTTATCGTGGTGATGGATCAAGGGATGATAGTCGGTAGCGGCACGCATCAGTCTTTATTAGAGTCTTCGACCTTGTATAAACGGCTGTGCCAATTACAATTCGATAATTCATAATCAGGCAACGACTATCACTCGATCGCGGCCTTCTGATTTTGCTCGATATAAGCATTGGTCAGCCTGACGTAACCAATCGTCGGTTGACTGATGTGTCGACAGCTCACTCAGTCCAATACTCACCGTAATGTTGTTATTAGAAGTACCGATCAAAATTTTTGCTAACTCGACACGTAAAAAGTTGGCATACACTTCAGCAGGCAGCAACTCAGTATTTGGCAATAGCATTACGAACTCTTCACCGCCCATCCTAAAAACAAGATCGTGCTGACGTGAGTTTTTCTTCATACATTCAACAATATCCCGTAACACACGGTCCCCCATTTCATGTCCAAATTGATCATTAACTTGCTTAAAATGGTCGATGTCGAGTAACAGTAGCGTCGCATTATCGCGATTGAGGATACTCGCGTGCAATTGCTCATCGAGATAACGTCGATTAAATGCCCCCGTCAGTGAATCAATGATTGATAGTGTCACAAGCTTTTCTTTGAGCACAAATACATGAGCCGTGATAATTCTTATGAGTATACACTCCATGATGGTAGAGAAAACAAAGCGTAACGTTAATCCCCAATCTTCATGAATAAACAAAGCTGCCGCCGAAATAATAAGCAACAACAGAGAGAGTATTGTTGCTTCACGTATTGAGACGACAAAATAAAATGAAATAATACATGGGTAAGCCCAAAAAGCCGCTTTAATTCCCGTAAAATAAATTCCTAAAATTAGACCTAACCCTATGCAAGACAAGGGAAGAAACACTGATATTGGAGGGGTTTTTCGCTTTATTAGCGGCAACAGATAAATACTCGCGCTGACGATGGTTAAAATGAAGCTTGCCGATAGCGGATAATGTCCGACAACAATACTCTTAATAAAATACGGTGCATGCAATAATAGCAGCAACCATAACAACGTCCATAATGTCCTCGTTGGGAGAGATGCAAGCACAGTGCTATGATTCTTGCTGTTGTTCACTATTTCCATTAGCCGTCTTTGTTAGTACATTAACTAATAGTATAGGCTGATAATTCAAAATTTATCGAAAACACTGAGATTACTTTACCCCATAATTACAGCGTAAGAGGAATGCGAACCCAACCGTCCATCAACACTCTAGCACTGCGACTCATACTCGCTTTTGTGACTAACCACTGACCATCTACCTGCTGTGCCACCGCACCAACACTGAGCGTGCCCGACGGGTGACCAAAGGTAACACGGCTCCGCTGATCGCCGCCGGCAACAATATTGACTAGCGTACCAGGGATCGCCGCCGCCGTTCCAATAGCGACTGCGGCTGTACCCATCATGGCATGATGTAGTTTCCCCATCGACAATGCCCGCACATTAAAATCGATATCCTGCGCGGTAATATTTTTACCACTCGAAGAGACATAATCCATCGCGGTACCAACAAAGGCTACTTTGGGCGTATGCTGACGAGCTACTGCCTCATCAATATCTTGGATAAGACCCATTGCCTTTGCGCCATATGCTCTAATACTCTCAAAACGAGTCAACGCCGCATCGTCATTATTTATCGCATCTTGCAATTCAGCACCGCTGTAACCGAGTTGGTCTGCGTTTAAAAATATGGTGGGAATTCCCGCATTAATCATCGTGACTTTAAATGTGCCAACGCCCGGTACATCGAGTTGTTCAATTAAATTTCCGGTCGGAAACATCGCACCGGAACCATCAGCAGGATCGATAAATTCTACCGGCACTTCTGCCGCAGGGAACGTCACACCATCGAGTTCGAAATCACCCGTTTCTTGTACTTCACCGTTAGTCATTGGCACATGAGCAATAATTGTCTTATTGATATTGGCCTGCCAAATACGGACGGTACAAACACCATTGTCAACCAACCTATCGCTGGTAATCAAGCCAGAACTTATTGCAAAAGAGCCAACCGCCGCGGTTAAATTCCCACAATTGCCACTCCAATCAACAAAGGGACGATCAATGGCGACCTGACCAAACAGATAATCAACATCGTGATCTTCGCGCGTAGATTTAGATAGAATCACCGTCTTACTGGTACTCGATGTTGCGCCTCCCATGCCATCCGTTTGTTTACCGTAAGGGTCAGGACTGCCAATCACCCGCAATAACAGCTCATCACGTGCGATGCCAGGCACTTGCGCGTCGGTCGGCAGGTCTTCTAATTTGAAGAAGACTCCTTTGGAGGTACCGCCACGCATATAGGTAGCAGCAATTTTAACTTGAGGTGCAAAAGACATGTTAATTAACCTTGAATGATGTTGGTAAAAATGGCTCGCTATCATTAATAACGGGCCATTTAAATTTACTGATTAGACTCTAAGAAATCCTGCGCAAAGCGTTGTAGAACGCCACCAGCACTATAAACCGAGACTTCTTCAGCGGTGTCTAAACGACATTTGGCAGTGATGCCAAAACACTTACCGTTGGCGCGTGTTACCTTAACCGTCAAGTGATTTCCCGCTGCTGGTGTGCCAACTACATCATAGCTTTCACTACCATCGATGTCGTAAGTTAGGCGAGTCTCACCGTTGGTAAATTCAAGCGGCAACACGCCCATCCCGACTAGGTTAGTGCGATGAATACGCTCAAACCCCTCGGCTAGAATCACTTCGACCCCAGCTAAACGGACACCTTTAGCCGCCCAGTCACGAGAAGAGCCTTGACCATAATCGGCGCCGGCGACAATGATTAGCGGCTGGCGGCGATCCATATAAGTCTCAATTGCTTCCCACATCCTAGATTCCACACCCTCTGGCTCAATCCGTGTTAGCGATCCTTGCTTAATCTCACCATTGCCGTCACGGCACATTTCGTTAAGCAGTTTAGGGTTAGCGAACGTCGCGCGCTGCGTGGTGAGATGATCGCCACGGTGAGTAGCATAAGAGTTAAAATCAATGTGTGGCACACCCATTTTATCTAAATAAGCCCCGGCGGCACTACTGAGTTGTATCGCATTAGACGGTGATAAATGGTCGGTGGTTATATTGTCGCCAAGCACAGCCAAAGGACGCATCCCTTTCATGGTGCGTTCACCTGCCAATGCACCTTCCCAATAAGGAGGACGGCGGATATAGGTACTCATCTCACGCCAGTCATACAGCGGCTTAATGCTATCACCCATGTCGACTTTTAAATCAAACATAGGTTGATATACCTGCTTAAACTGTTCAGGTTTCACTGAACTAGCCACAATATCGTCGATCTCTTGATCAGATGGCCAAATATCTTTGAGGCGTATATCGTTGCCTGATTGGTCTTGCCCTAATACATCTTGCTCGATATCAAAGCGCATGGTGCCAGCTATCGCGTAAGCGACCACTAGTGGCGGCGAGGCCAAGAATGCTTGTTTAGCATGCGGGTGAATCCGACCATCGAAGTTACGATTACCCGAAAGGACCGCGGTTGAATATAGGTCACGATCAATGATCTCTTGCTCTATTTTTGGATCGAGTGCACCGCTCATACCGTTACAGGTGGTACATGCAAAGCCCACAATACCAAAGCCTAGCTGCTCGAGTTCTGGTAATAGCTTGGACTCTTCAAGGTAAAGCTGCGCGACTTTAGAACCCGGTGCGAATGATGATTTAACCCAAGGTTTACGTAACAACCCCAACTTATTGGCATTACGGGCGATTAACCCTGCCGCGACAACATTGCGTGGATTTGAAGTGTTAGTACAACTGGTAATAGCAGCAATAATCACCGCACCATCGGGCATTTCATCGCTGGTTTCCTGCCACGGTTTAGCAATGCCACGCGCCGTAAGATCAGCGGTTGGCAAGCGACGATGCGGATTCGATGGTCCCGCCATATTTCGTCCAACACTTGATAAATCAAAGGTGAGTACACGCTCATATTCTGCTGTTTGTAAATCATCGGCCCACAAACCCGTTTCTTTGGCGTATTGCTCAACCAGTGCAACTTGCTCGGGCTCTCGACCAGTAATTTTCAAATAATCGATCGTTTGTTCATCGATATAAAACATTCCTGCTGATGCGCCGAACTCAGGCGTCATGTTCGAGATAGTAGCACGATCGCCAATACTTAATTTCGCCGCACCTGGCCCATAAAACTCAAGATAGGCCGACACTACTTTCGCGTTACGTAGGTATTCGGTGATAGCTAACACGATATCGGTCGCCGTGATCCCCGGCTGACGTTCACCCGTCAATTCGACTCCAACAATGTTTGGCAGGCGCATCATTGACGCGCGGCCGAGCATCACATTTTCAGCCTCAAGGCCGCCAACACCAATAGCGATAACACCAAGGGCATCAACATGGGGTGTATGCGAATCGGTGCCGACACAGGTATCTGGAAAGGCAACGCCATCACGGGCTTGAATCACCGGTGACATTTTCTCTAAGTTAATTTGATGCATAATGCCGTTACCGGCAGGAATAACATCGACATTATCAAAGGCTGTTTTACACCATTCGATAAAGTGAAAACGGTCTTCGTTACGTCGGTCTTCAATCGCGCGATTCTTCTCGAACGCGTCTTTCTCAAAACCACCGTGCTCAACCGCTAGGCTATGATCAATGATCAGCTGCGTTGGAACAACCGGATTCACCTTGGCAGGATCACCACCTTGCTCGCTAATGGCATCCCGTAACCCCGCCAAATCGACTAACGCGGTTTGGCCTAAAATGTCGTGGCAAACAACACGCGCTGGATACCACGGGAAATCAAGATCTTGTTTACGTTCGATTAACTGGCTAAGTGACGCGGTTAATACGCTAGGATCACAGCGACGAACTAATTGTTCAGCGAGGACACGCGAAGTGTAAGGAAGTTTGGCGTAAGCGCCCGTTTTAATATCTTCAATCGCTGCGCGGGTATCAAAATAATCGAGTGTGGTGCCCGCGAGCGGCTTGCGGTAATTGCTATTCATGTTTCTTTCCATCAGTGTGACAGGACTTAACGCAAGCGCTAAATCCTATGGTAAGGGGTATTGATTAACGCTGAGCGATTGGCATAACCTTGCGTGGTTCACTGCCAGTATAATCAGCGCTTGGACGGATGATACGATTATTAGAGCGTTGCTCCATAACATGCGCAGCCCAACCTGTTAAACGTGAGCACACAAAAATTGGGGTGAATAATTTGGTCGCGATACCCATGTAGTTATAAGTCGAGGCGTGGAAAAAATCCGCATTACAAAATAGCTTCTTGGTGTCCCACATAAATTCTTCACAGGCTACTGAGATATCATACAGTGAGCTATCGCCGTTTTCGGCAGCCAACTTCTCAGACCACTGTTTAATAATGACATTACGAGGATCACTGGTGCGGTAAATGGCATGACCAAAGCCCATGATTTTTTCTTTGCGCTCTAACATACCGGCCATCTGAATTTTGGCATCTTGTGGTGATTTAAAACTCTCAATCATATCCATCGCTGCTTCGTTTGCGCCGCCGTGCAGTGGCCCACGTAGCGTACCGATAGCACCAGTGACACACGAATACATATCCGACAATGTTGAAGCACAGACACGTGCAGTAAAGGTCGAAGCATTAAACTCATGCTCTGCATACAAAATAAGTGATACGTCCATCACCCGGCGGTGTTGTTCGCTAGGCGCGCTACCGTTGAGTAAACGTAAGAAGTGTCCGGCGAGCGAATCTTCATCCGATGTACAATCAATCTCAACACCTTCGTGAGAGAATTTATACCAATAACACATGATCGCTGGGAACGTAGACAATAGCCGATTGGCTGCTTGCTGCTGTGCGCTAAAGTCATTTTCAGGCTCAAGATTACCTAAAAATGAACAACCGGTTCGCATCACATCCATTGGGTGGGCATCTTTAGGAATGTGCTGTAGCACTTCTTTTAATGCTTGAGGCAAGTCACGCAGCGCATTAAGTTCGCTCTTGTACTTGGCTAACTGCTCGCTATTTGGCAGCTCACCGTTAAAGAGTAGATAGGCAACTTCTTCAAAGGTTGCGTTATCAGCAAGATCGGCAACGTCATAACCACAATAGGTTAATCCAGAACCTGATTTTCCGACGGTACATAACGCAGTTTCACCCGCACTTTGACCACGTAATCCAGCACCACTTAATTTTTTCTCTGACATGACTAAATCCTCAATTTATTATATTTTTAGCTCTTATATTGTTATATATCGGTGACTCTTAATCGTTACAAATTTTTACCTTCGGAAAACAACTTATCAAGCTTCTGTTCATAGTCGTGATAGCCCAAATAATCGTACAAATCCATTCGGGTTTGCATGGTATCTACCACGGCTTTTTGATCCCCTTCGGTTAAGATTGAGCGATAGACATTCTCAGCGGCTTTGTTCATCGCGCGAAATGCCGATAATGGGTAAAGCACCATCGCTGCACCCCACTCGCCTAATTGTTCTTTATTCCATAGCTCGGTTTGACCAAACTCGGTAATGTTGGCCAAGATTGGCACATCTAGTGCGTTACTAAAGGCGCGATAGTGCTCTTCTGTTTTAACGGCTTCGGCAAAAATACCATCGGCGCCAGCAGCAACATAAGCTTTAGCACGAGCAATGGCGGCTTCTAGCCCCTCTTGAGCGAATGAATCGGTACGCGCCATAATAAAAAAGTCGGGTTCGGTGCGGGCATCAACCGCTGCTTTAATCCGATCAACCATTTCTTGTGTCGATACAATCTCTTTATTCGGGCGATGACCACAACGCTTTTGCGCGACTTGATCTTCCATATGTACCGCCGCAGCGCCTGCTTTTTCCATATCGCGAATAGTCTTAGCAATATTAAACGCGCCGCCCCAGCCAGTATCGATATCAACCAGTAGCGGCAAATCACAAGCGCTGGTAATACGTTGCACATCGACAATGACATCATTAAGTGAGGTCATTCCTAAATCCGGTAAACCATACGATGCATTAGCAACGCCGCCACCAGAAAGGTAAATAGCTTGATGACCAATTTGCTTAGCCATCATCGCGCTGTAAGCATTGATGGTACCTACAATTTGAAGTGGTTTGTTGTCGACTAGTGCCTGACGAAATCTTTTACCTGCGCTCATGTAAAGCCCTCTCTATTCTTTTAATTGCGTAATTTATGTTCAATATGCTTCATCGAATACATGATATGGCGACGCATCAGCATTTCTGCCAACTCTTGGTCGCGATTACATATCGCTTGTACAATGTGTTTGTGCTCATCAAACGCCGTGCTAACCCGCGGCCCAGCCATGCCTAACTGCACGCGATACATCCGCACTAAATGATAAGTGCCGTTGACTAGCATGGTAATAAGTTGGTTATTCTTGCTGCCCAAGATAATGCGATAATGAAAATCGACATCGCCAGCCTCTTGGTAATAATCACCTTCGCTGCGCACCTTGTCATAATGACTATTAAGCAGAGCCTGTAAATCACTAATCTCTTGCTCAGTCATATTCTTGGCCGCAAGCCGCGCCGCCATACCTTCAAGTGATTCTCGTACTTGATATAACTCAACCAGCCCTTCCGCTGACAACGTCACTACGCGAGCGCCGACATTGGCTTTACGCTCAACTAAACCGCTCGACTCCAATCGATTAATTGCTTCGCGAACAATTGCACGGCTAACACCATATTTTGTCGACAATTCGGTTTCACTTAGCTTGCTACCTGCGGCAATATCACCCTCGACAATATCCTTTCTCAGTTGAAAAAATGTTTTATCGGCGGCGGTAATGGGTTGTTCTGAAAATGGAGACATAGGGTCTGTGTGCTATCAAATATTTAAACTGTCGACAATATAACGCCTTTATAGCAAATCGGTCAACAAAAAAAGCTTAGATTGTCGACAATAACGGTAAGAAGTATACGGGGTGGAGCACTGAAGGTGAACAAATGGAATAGCACGGCCAGACAGGGACGACCGACCGTTGTTGGTATATTTTATCTAACGATCCATCGCTGTTCTGCTGATCATCGCTCGTAGCATATTAATGAGTTTATCTGCTTCGTCATACTGTTTCAGAGAAATTTTATGCTCAATGTCACCACCTAACGAGGCCATGGTGTTATAGCCAAACATAGAGGCGGCACCTGACAGTCGATGAGAGAGTGTCGCGATATTTTGATATTCTCGCCTGCTGATAAACAATGATAATTGCTCATATTCGCTCGCTAAAGACCCAATAAAATCATCAACTAAATCACTCATATCAACGTTGGCTAATGGGTCCGGCGTATCGAGTAATAACGACTGCTTCAAATAGTGAGCTACGGTGCCTACAAATCGCTTTCGTTCGATTGGTTTTGCAAGAAAGTCATCAAATCCTATTTCGATGTAACGATCAACTTCATGCGGCATAGCATTTGCGGTTAACGCAATAATCGGCTGTTCAAAGCCTTGCTCGCGCAGTGTTTTGAAGGCGCCGATACCATCGATTTCAGGCATTTGAATATCCATCAAGATCAGATCGACATTGTGTGCATGACATATTGAAATGGCCATCACACCATCCTTGGCTTGGAGCACATCAAGTCCCATCGCAGTTAATAAACGTGCAATCAATCGACGATTATCATCATGATCTTCTGCTAATAGCACCGTGCCACTTAACGAAAGTTGAGGAATATTTTCGCTGGTTTGTGCGACCTCAGGCAGTGGCTCAAGCATTTTTTCAACACAGGGTAAGGTTAAGGTAAACTCACTGCCTTCATTGATTTCACTAACAACGCTAATGTGCCCACCCATCATATGAGCAAGCTGCTGTGATAAACATAGCCCCAAGCCAAAGCCACCAAAACGTCGACTAATCGAGTTATCCGCCTGACTAAAACTATTAAATATTTCCTGTAATTTATCTGGCCTGATACCAATGCCAGTATCTGATATTTGAAATAGTAAGTAGTCATTCTCGATAATAAGATTAATCGTGATATAACCACTAGGAGTGAACTTAATTGCATTAGAACATAGATTAATAAATATTTGCTTAAGTCGTGTTCGGTCAATTTTCACCAATTGCGGAATAGGTAATTGATGATTCACGGAAAACTTTAAGCCTTTCTTATTTATTTGCTCTTTAAATAGTTGTTTAACCTCTTCAATAACAAGATGAATATCATGGGGTTGATAAGACATTTCGAGCTTATTTACTTCTATACGACTGAGATCAATAATATCATTCAAAATGGTCAAAACATGGGTTGAGTTCGCTAAAATCACTTCAACTTCACGTCGTTGCTCATAAATATCGACTTCACCGTGAACAATTGATTGCGCGTGACCAATAATTGAAGTCAACGGCGTTCTAATCTCATGGCTCATGTTCGCCATGAATTGACTCTTCACCAGACTTGCTTGTTGTAGTTCTTCGGTTAATAGTTCTAACTCATTGGTGCGCTGAGCAACTTGCAGCTCGAGTTGTTTCTTCAATTGCAGCAACATGCGGCGGCGGTACAAGAAGAATGCCGCAAGTACACTAACCCCTGTGATAAAGAATGACATCGTACGCTGCTGGTTATCAGCTTGCATTTTTAGCTTGTTGACGTCTTCATTAAAACTCTGTTTGTCGAATTGTTGTTGTAGTGAAATCGACTCTTGCTGCGCCCTATATCTAAATAGCTGTGCCTCTATCTGGCGGTTATGTTCTTTGGTATTTAACTCGATATAGCGCTGATAGGCGTTAATCGCCTCACTAATATTTGATTGAGCCGCTTCAATTAACGCTTGTAGACCCAAGCATTCACGAATGCGTTCCGGCATATCAAACTTAGTCGAGAAAGACAGTGCTAACGTAATGTTTTTGTCTGCGCTAACAAAATCTCCATTCTGAAATTGAACGTTAGCTAGGCTGTATAAGCCGCCAACATGCGCATAACGATTTTGAGTGGCAGCGCCAAGCTCAATCGCGCGCTTGGCGTAGTATTGAGCAGGTTCTAAGTTACCCATCAGTCCATAGACTTCTGAAACATTGTGCGATTGTGATGCAATAAAATAGTTCTGCCGGCTAGCTTCGTAATACCTCAGTGACTTTTCATAATAAAACTTGGCTTGCACGTAATTATTAGCAGCCTTATAAGCGTTGCCTAAATCACCATAGGCCATCGCAACACCATCTCTATCCTTAATTTTTTTCCGTTCTGAAATGACCTTACGTAGCATTTCAATGGCAATATCATATTGCTTTAAGCGCGTGTATGTCCCCGCAATATTAAAATAAATATCAATACGATCAGCCGCACTGCCATGGTCTTGATAAATCTCACTAGCCTTTTTATAGCTGGCCATCGCGATTTTAACATTACCGAGAGCGGCATGCGCTAAACCAATGTTATTATGGAGATTAGCAACCAATAGTGGAGAATCGACCGATAAGTAGAAGTCTAACGCCTTCTGATAAGCCAACAGTGATTTACTATTTGAGCGCTTAGATAGTACAGAATACCCAATGTTTTTTGAGCTTCCGCATATTCAAGATTAAAACTAAACTCTTTGGCGAGAGCTAGACGCAGTATAGTCGCTTTGATGGCGCCGTAAGCATCATCATTCGCTCTAAACAATGCCACGCTAGATTTAAGTACCGTAATACGTTGGCGAGGGGATAATGTATTATCATGGCTGAGCGCCATCATCTGCGAAAGTCTAAGCGATTTATCCGGGAACTGTTTAATATCATCAATACGCTGTGTTAATTCACCATCGGTGTGAGCGGCATGAAGCCTACTAGACGACAGCAACAGCAACAGCAATACTACTAATATCCCTTTATTTATACTCTGTGACACTATTCCCTCATTATTCGATACACTAATCGCTGATTCACAGCTATGATTGTTTTTATTATGCTGATGTAAAAAGCATCTATAACACTACAATTTTAAAATTACGCTATGTTAAAGGTCATCACCATTGCTTACTCGCTGGACTAAACGTTTTGTCATCCTTACCCTAACCACGCTACTCGTTATTTGGGTTTCCGTGATGCTATTTATCGCTGCGATTCATCAATCAGCGCCGCTACAAGTCTCCCCAGCGTACGTTGACTCCAATACAGCGCGCTTAGCTAAGTCTGCATTAGCCCGAAATATAAAGCGGATTAATCATCATAAGCAGCGTGTCATCTTTGATCTATCAGTCGCTGAATTAACCAGTATGATAGAAATCATTGAGCGTACCAACCCAGATATCTCTACTCATTTCAATCTTACCAGTAACGGACTGTATATTGAATCGACAATCAAGTCACGCTGGCAGCGCTATATCAATTTGTCATTATTAATAACGCCATCGACTACTGGCATCAATATAGAGCGCTTAACATTAGGCGACCTTGATCTACCGACCGATTTTTCAATCACGTTTATCGACTATTTGCTGCAACAATTTTCGGGGATCAAATTACTCAGTCACATCAATAACATCAGTATGACGAACCATTCGATTGTCGTTGGCTATAACATGGTCAATGACAAGGCTGCTCTCATTAATTCGTTAAGTCATTTGGCAAGGCGCTTCGGTTCGCAACACATTATAGACAATAACCTTAGATTAACGGAATTATACTATCGTCAACTACATAAAATACAAAGGCATTCTGGCCAATGTACCATCCAACCATTAAGTTACTTTATTCACTCACTCAATCAATTTTCAGCGGTACTCAATCAACAAGGTTATAGCGCAGTTGAGCAAAATAGAGCGGCTATTTTTGCGCTTGCCGCTTATTTTGGTTCGTATCGATTTGAATATATTATTGGCAAGCTTGCCCCTGAACTACCACGCAAACCTCGCTGCTATGCGATACCCACACTAGACAAACGACGCGATCTGACACAGCATTTCATTTACTCAGCTGCCATTGAATTATTATCATCAAAGCAAACCAGTGAATTCATCGGCGAACTCAAAGAGCTGCTCGACAGTAACTTAAATGGTAGCGGGTTTAGTTTTGTCGATTTGATGGCCGACCGTGCGGGTGTGTTATTTGCCCAACTCGCAACCGAAAACGAAGCATCTGCGATTTATCATCAACAAATAATCGCTCTAAAATTTGATGACCAAGACCTATTTCCGCCCAACGTAACATTGCCTGAAGATTTAAGTCAGGATAAGTTTGAAACTGTTTATCAACACATCGATGCCCCAGCCTATCTGGCGTTAATCACTCAAATAGATGCACAACTGATGTCACTACCGCTTTATCAACGACCAGAGTAGCCATCAGCATTTAATCCGATTCGTATAACTACAGCAGCTAGCTCTCATCAAATAAAGACAATTGGGGTGAGGATATCTTAACCACAGAGTCGGTGGGTAAGCCGACAGATATGCCAATTAAGCGAACAGAGCGGCCATTTGCTCGCTCTAGGATTTGTCTAAGTAACTCGATGCACAAGTCTCGATCAATCTCAGTACTCGCCTTCTCAGCACTTGTCGATTGGAAGTCGTTAAATTTAATCTTAATGCCTTGTTTACTAATCTTGAGTTTATCGTCAACCTTACTCAATCGCCGACGTAATTCAGGCATTAGTTTATCTAGAATGTCGATACATGCCTGCGCACCAACAATATCTGCAGCCAACGTCGTTTCCACGCCGACAGATTTTCGCTGATGATGAGGGTTAACGACGCTGTTATCGATACCAACGCTACGATCCTTAAGCACCGCCGCAAATTTACCAAAATGCCTTTCTAGCATCCCATAATCAGCATTTCTAATGTCTTCACCACTGGTTAGCGCCAATCGCTGCAACTTATTAAAGGTGACCTTGCCAACGCCGGATATCTTGTTTAACGACATTTCGAGGGCAAACTTATCAACATCGTCGGGCGTGATGACATATTGACCATTGGGCTTGTTTAAATCAGAGGCTATTTTGGCCATGAATTTGTTAGGCGCAATCCCAGCAGAGGCAGTTAAACCAGTAGTTTCAAATATTTTTTGACGAATTTCTTCGGCTATGAGAGTGGCGCTACCTTGGCATTGCGTACAATCGGAAACATCAAGGTAGGCTTCATCTAAGGAAAGGGGCTCGACAAGATCGGTATACTGATGAAAAATTTCACGGATCTGCATGGACGCTTGTTTATAAACATCCATGCGTCCTGGCACCAAGACCAAACGCCGGCATAACTTTAGCGCGGTAGCTGTCGCCATGGCACTGCGCACGCCATACTCACGTGCCAAATAATTACAGGTTGAAATAACTCCCCGCCGATCTTCACTGCCACCAACCGCAATCGGCAGATGGGCAATAAGTGGATTATCACGCATCTCAACAGCCGCATAGAAGCAGTCCATATCAACATGTATTATCTTACGCATAGCACCTCACACACTGTATATAACGACAGTGTACAAGATGGCGATATTTTGTCAATTTTTAGGCGCGTAGACTAGTATTGCAACCTACGCTTTGCTTTCTTCTTTCTTTGGTGCTTCAACCGATTTACCAATGGCAGCAATTTCTTTGGCTTGCGCTTTATCGATCTGGTGAATAGATTTGATTTGGCACTTCATTTGATGCCCACCAAAGTTATTTCCATCAAAGCTATTTCCCACAACAGATATAGAATCAAACCTCGCGCTAAGAATAGAGCTTGAGCCCTGATTAACCATAATGGTTTGTGCAGAGCCTAAATCGGGACAAAAACCACCAACTTCAACCAGATACTTCTTGCGGAACGACGTTGATAATATCAAATAATCATTAGTTAACGATTGCCAACCATGTAAACGAAATGCACGAATGTTCTTCAGGCTTTCCAGCTTGTTGATCGCAATAAAATCGCCATAGGCTAGATTTTTTTCGTCATAAGATAACGTGGATTTACTGGCACAGCCACTGAGGATTGCTGCGAGGGACAAACCGATAATAAGATAATTCTTCATGACATATTGCTCGTTTTTAGGGCTGTAATGTCACTATATCATAGATGAAGGGCAAGGTTGGAAAGCCGTTTAAAGTGACCAGGAATGCCCTAGCCACTTTAAACGCGAGTTCAGGTTAAAGAACAATTAGAAGCTGTAAGACACTGACATTATAACGTTAGTACCATCGGCAACATAATGGTTCACCGTTTGGTATTCTTCATCAAGTAGATTGTTAATCTTAACTACAACTTCAAGATTATCAGTTGCTTGATAATTTGCAGATAAGTCCACTAACCAAAAGCTCTCTAACGTATCAGCGTTAACCACCGTAAGATCTTCACTTTGGTCACGATAACTCGCGGCGCCACTTAGCGTTAGATCCTGCCATGCATAAGACAAAGTGTAGCTTCCTGAAAGTTGTGGACGACGTGCAAGGTCGATATCTAAACTGACATCTTTAGCATCAACATAAGACACCGCTAACTGATGATTAAATTCACCCGTTTGAGCCGATAGCGTCACTTCTGCGCCTTTAATCTTCGCTTTGCTAACGTTTGTGGGCTGCGTTAAACCGCTCGTTGCGTGATATTGCCACTCGATAAGATCATCAACATCCGATTCGAACAAACTAAACTCAACCTGTCCTGCTGGAAATTTGTGACGTACTAGCAATTCGTTAGTCACCACATTTTCAGGTAATACGTTCGCGTTGCCGACATATCCCCAGCTTTCTGGGTAATATAAGTCGTTGAATGAAGGAGCCTTAAACGCAGTACCACGAGACAAACTTACTAACAGATCATCGTTAATTTGATAACCAATAGACGCATTGTAAGTTGTTTGAGCTGCCACACCTTCAATGTCATCATGTCGAACAGCACCTTCAAGAAACACTTGGTCTACCTGATGACGCGCTTGTGCATAAAAAGCGGTTACCGAACGCTCATCTATTGGGTAAGCACTAGAGCCAGAAACGTTCTCTTGATACCAATCGCTACCACCGGTAATTGAGGTTTTTTGATCGAATTGATATTGTAATAAAACGCCTAACTGATCGCGTTGAGTAGTAAACTCCGATGGAGCGTAGCCCTCGGTGAGATTAATTGATGAGTTCTCACTCGTCGCCACAGAAACCTGTGAAAACCATTGGCCGGTTGTGTAATCCGCACCTAGCTGAACATGATAATTCTCAAACTCATCCGATGGATTTCCGCCCCATGCAGAATCATAGTCAGAACCACCTTCTTCAAAGCGTGATGCCAAGTTAAGTTGTAACTCATCACTGAGCTGGCTCTGCCCAGTTAAGGAGACAGACGTTCGGTCATAGCCATCTTCGTCTTCTTCACCTGCATAATCTGTCGCGCTAAAGCCATCAGATTCTTGCTTGGCAACAGACAACGTTAACGAATGTTGCTCATTACCAAAGCCAATAGACGCATCAGCTTGTTTTAAGCCATTACTACCAAAGCCGGCACTAATAATCGCTTCACCTGCCGATAGTTTTTTAGTGAATATCTGAATGACACCACCAATGGCATCAGCGCCCCAAAGTGCGGCACGCGGCCCTTTAACCACTTCAATACGCTCAATCTGAGTAACAGACAAACTACTAAAGCTGGTTGATCCTAACGTCGCAGAGCTAATTCGCACACCATCAATCAATACCAAGGTGTGACCATTGTTCGTACCACGAGTAAACACAGAACTTGCTTGGCCACCATCCCCTTGCTTAGTCACACTAATACCAGCGACTTTATCCAACAAATCAGTCACGTTAAGTGGCGCAAATGCTTTAATATCATCTTTATCGATAATTTTTGTCGCTGACAGCGATAAGAATTGATCTTGTTGGGTACGGTTGGCAGTGACAACAATGTTTTCATCGGCTGTTACCGCTAGTGTATTAAAAGATGCAACTAGGCTAAGTGAAATAAGGGTTGGGGTTAAAATATTGTGTTTCATTACGTCCTCGTTCAGGTGCCCACCGCACCGATAAAATAAGTAAATTGACTACAAGGCCGGTCTCCGGACTGAGCTATCGAGAAAATATCGACAACATCACCGTTGCGGGGGCAGTACAGGGTTTTAACCTGTTTCCCGTTTCATTAGTGTTCACTCAATGAGAGTTCACCAACACCTTATAGTATAAAATTAGAGTCGATATTAAGGGCGAAAGTTGATGAGGCACATCAACGCTCCTTAAATCGCGGGCTGATCCTACGCCAAGCACCAGCGATATACAAAATGTTTATTAGATTGTTTGGTTTTAACGGTAACAGTTCCGGCTTAACCAACAATTTAGAAACCGTTATAAAACACCACTTCATCTTGCTGTTTTTCGCGCTGCCATTGCTGTTGTTTAAGTTCGGGCTCATCGAGGAATTCGTTGACATAACCGACACATAAATAAGCAATCAACTCGTTCTGTTGTGGGGCATTAAGCGCGGTTTTAATTACTTGAGGATCGACAATACTGACCCAGCCAACACCAATATTTAGTGATCGCGCCATTAACCACAGGTTTTGAATGGCACACACGACACTGAATTTCCCCATCTCGCTCATACTCGTTTGACCAAGTACCGGCTCATCGCTGGGACGATAAAACACCGCAATATTTACCGGAGCCTCGAGGATCCCTTCAAGCTTTAGATTTTTGTACTGTTGTTGTTTTTGATCTGAGAAAAGGGTTGCTGCATGTTCATTTTCGGTAGTGAATGACTCAAACACCTGGCGCTTGATATCATTATCCCGCACTACGACAAATTGCCACGGCTGCGAATAGCCGACGGAGGGCGCATGAAGGGCAGCTTTCAGCAATTTATTGACATCGGAATCAGATACTTCTTGCCGCGTAAATCGATTACCACGGACATCACGGCGCAGTCGCAAGATATCTAGCAATAGCTCGCTTTCTGATGTTTCAAACAATCGGCTCATGACGCTTATCCGTAATGAAATAAGCGCGCATGCTATCAGCCACGCCTATTCACAGCAAGCGATCGCCGGATTAATCTTGATCAAACAAATCAGTACTAAAATAGCGCTCGGCATTATCAGCCAAGATAGTCACAATGTTTTTACCTGCATACTCAGCACGTTGACCGACTATCATCGCCGCTTTAAGCGCCGCACCCGATGAAATACCTACCGGCAAACTCTCTAAGCACGCAATATCACGCGCAAAACTTACCGCGTCTTCATCGCTTACTGTTAACACCTCATCAATCAAATCACGACGCAAAATATCAGGCACATGGCCAGAGCTTAGGCCTTGAATTTTGTGCACACCACTCCGCCCTTCTGATAACACCGGACAAGATGCCGGTTCAACAGCAACCACGACTAAGTTAGGGTTACGCGCTTTTAGTGTCTGCGCAATCCCAGAAATAGTACCGCCCGTGCCAACACCAGCCACCAATACGTCCACATGACCCTTGGTGTCAGTCCAAATTTCTTCGGCGGTTGTTTTAGCGTGCATTGCACTATTATCTTGATTTCCAAACTGATCAAGCATGATTGCATTGTCACGTTCACCGATCATTTTCTTGGCGGTATCAATCGCGCCTTTAGTGCCTTGTTCACGAGGGGTTAGCACTAAATTAGCGCCATAATGTTTGATCAACTTACGACGTTCAACAGACATATGCTCAGGAATACAAATCGTTAATGGAATTTTCTTCATCGCGCATATCCACGCACAAGCAACGCCATTATTACCCGATGTCGCTTCAATAATTTCGGTGTCAGGGCCAATTCGACCGTCATCGATCATCGCTTCGATCATCGCCAGCGCCGGACGATCCTTAATAGATCCCGCCGGATTAAAGAATTCAATCTTCGCCAGAATATTAGCAGAGACATCTAGCGCTTTCGCGAAACGACTTAAACGAACCAGCGGGGTGTTACCAATGGTTTGAGTAATGTCATCATAAATAAGTCCTCTACCATGAACGATATCGGTCTGTTGTGTCTTGGCTAAATTATCCATTGAAATATCCTTTAATGTCTCGATTTGTAATATGGCCCTATTATTTCACAGTCATCGAGAACTTTTTTTGCGCAGTCGGTTGCAAAAACACAGATAAAGGTACAATATTTCATCTTAAGTAGATTCTAAGAAAAATATAACCTCAGGATTATCATGGATCGTTTTGATAAAGAAATATTAAGGCTTTTACAGCAAGACTGTACCTTAGCTGTTAGCAAGATCGCCGAACGTGTTGGCTTATCAACGTCTCCTTGTTGGCGACGGATCCAAGCGATGGAAAAATCCGGGGTCATCATAAGGCGGGTTGCGCTACTTGATCCCAACAGGTTAAATCTAGGGCTCACGGTATTTGTGATGGTGAAAACCAATCAACATAACCCTGAGTGGCTAGAAAAATTTGCAGAACTCACGATGGGGTTTGAGGAAATAGTCGAATCTTATCGCATGAGCGGTGAGGTCGATTATTTGCTAAAGGTAGTCGTATCAGACATGAAATCATTCGACACCTTCTATAAGAAGTTAATCACCGAAGCTGACTTTTCAGACATTAGCTCAAGCTTTTCGATGGAAGAAATTAAATACACTACCGCCCTGCCGACAGATTACATTTAAGATTATGGAGCTATTATGAGAGAAACGCTTAGAGCAAAAATAATCGCAGTTTGCGACAAAAAATTACTGAGTAAAGGGGATAATGTTGGCCTGTCATTCTACGCCTTCTTCGCCAACAAAAATGATGACTCAGAACTGTTGATGGAAGCCGCAACGTGGTGGATAAAAACCCATCAACTCGACCACTTTGTTAAAGCGAAAATTATTAAAGAAATGGTCCAACGAGAACTATAAAAATGGCGCGTAGACATTGTTCTATGCACCATTTCCAATGGCCAATTAACTAAGATTACTTAACAATTTCTGCGCCGCTAATGTCGAACTTGCCGGGTTTTGACCTGAGATGATTAAACCATCTTGCACTGCAAAGGCATTCCAATCATCAGTGCGCTGGTAGTCACCACCACGTTTAATCAGCTCATCTTCAAGTAAGAATGGCACGACATCAGTCAACTCAACGGCCGCTTCTTCGCTGTTACTAAAACCTGTTACCGCTTTGCCTTTAATTACGAAATCATCGTTGCTGTCTTTAACATTTAATATCGCTGCGGTTGAGTGGCACACCGTTGCGACTGGCTTTTGTGCGGCTAAGAACGCTTCGATTAACGCGATTGATTGACTGTTGTCGGTTAAATCCCACAAAGGACCGTGACCGCCTGGGTAAAATACACCGTCAAAATCGGCTGCATTTACCTGTGCTAATTCCGTTGTCGATGCAACGGCTTGTTGCGCGCTATCATCACTAAAATAACGTTCAGTGGCAGCGGTTTGAAAATCTGCAAGTTCGCTCGTTGGGTCTATCGGCGCTTGGCCACCTTGTGGTGATGCCAGCGTTACTCCTACACCCGCATCAATGAATGCGTAGTAAGGTGCTGCAAACTCTTCAACCCAAAAGCCAGTTTTAGCGCCGGTATCGCCAAGTTTGTCGTGTGATGTTAATACCATTAATATTTTCTTGGTCATTGCTTAATACTCTTCATTTATTAGATGAGTTCAGTATATGCTTTATAAATTTACTAACAATGGTGACAAAACTGATATCATTGTTTAAATAATCAATACAATAAGAGATTCATAGCGTAATGGACACTTCTTTTGAACAATTAAAAAGCATGGTGGTATTCGCTCACATTGTCGAACAAGGTAGCCTCAGTGGCGCTGCCAAGCAACTTGGCCTATCTCGAGCGTCGGTCAGTTATCATCTCAAAAAAATTGAAGCGCAGCTCGACGTCAAATTACTCAATCGCACCACACGCTCAATGAACCTAACTCAAGCTGGCACAGCCTATTATCAGCGTTGCCAAATTATCGCTCGCCAAGCCAATGCCGCCAACCAACAGATTGAAAACCTTAAGAGCGAACCGATGGGGCTGCTAAAAATAACCTGTCCGGTTAATGTTGGCCTTCAGAACATTGTACCAGCGCTCAATGAGTTTCGCCGGCTCTATCCCAAGATTGAGCTAGATGTAATGCTCAGTGACGAGGTGGTGAATATTATGCAAGAAGGCATCGATTTAGCTATCAGAGGTGCTCCACTACCCGACTCAGGACTACAGGCGAGTAAGTTGGCTACACTAAAGACCTGTTTGTGTGCTTCGCCACGTTACTTTAAACAACACGGTCGTCCGACTAAACCTAGCGAGCTAAATAGTCACGACTGGGTGATCTATAAACTAACCTCAAGCGTTTTAGAATTGAGTAAAGGCAGCCGCTCGTTTAGCATCAACATGCAAGGTAGTGTAAGTACTAACAATGCTGCTGCGCGCACCGCCTTTGTCGAAGGTGGACATGGCCTAGCAAGGATCCCAATCTACGATGCCTACCCAAAAATCGCGGCAGGTACTCTCGAATCAGTGATGGATGATTACAGCCTCAACGATATTAATATCTACGGTGTTTACCCACCAGGCACCGCTAACACTAAAAAATTACGCGTGCTACTCGACTATTTACAACAATATTTTGCCACTCAAGTGAATAGTCAACCACAAGGCGACTAAAAGCTTTATAATAGTTGCAACAGACACTCTATTTAGGACAGTGATGAAAAAAACATTCGCACTAACTCACCCAAAGCTTAATATCGACCGCCTCGTTGAATCAATTAAATACGACGTAAAAAAATACATCAAGCGCGAGCGCAATAAGAAGCTACCAAAAGGCACCGACTACTGGGATTTCGATTGTAAATATGGCGCAAATGAAGCCGAAGCTGAGGTCGTCCATATGTCGACACTTAACAAATGCATCGATCAAGCAAAAGACGCTGAGCTTGAATCCTTTTATTTGGAAATAATGGTTAAGTCATCGGTACGTACGAAATTAACCCCAAAAACACAATTTACAGACGATTTCGAAGATTGATATCTTTAGGATGTAGTCACCACTCGTGCTGTCTACATCCTGTTACACTCTTTTACCGAACAACTTCCATTCATTTGTCCCCTACGCTAGCTAATTAAATTGTCCTTTTGCATAATATCTCACGAATCAACGGAGAGATAACATGCAAATAAAACAACTTGCCTTAACCGTCACTGCAATCTTAGCCCTCGGCGGCTGCATGGCAACAGGCGACAGCGCCAAACAATCATCAGTAAAATCAAGCCAAAATAAAGTATTTAGCCAAGACTATCTATTAGAAGAATTAGAAAATGGCCTAAAGGTCATGATAGTTAAAACTGACTACCCCGATTTGGTGTCTATTCAAATCCCAGTGTCCACCGGCTCACGTAATGAAGTGGAAGATGGAAAAACAGGCTTTGCCCATTTCTTTGAGCACATGATGTTTAAAGGCTCAAAAAAATTCCCGCAAGCTAAATATGCCGACATATTTAAGAATGCCGGAGTCGATAATGGTGCCTACACTACCAATGACTACACCAACTACCACTTAGATTTTTCCAAAGAGCATCTCAACGACGTGCTAGAAATCCAAGCGGATCATTTTAAAGATTTAACCTATAGCGAAGCGCAATTTAGAACAGAAGCGTTAACCGTTAAGGGCGAATACCTTAAAAACAATGCCAACCCGCTACGTAAGTTAATCTCGGCCGCGCGTCAAAAAGCGTTTGACACCCACACCTACAAACACACCACCATGGGATTTTTCGAAGATATCGAAGCGATGCCAGACCAAATGGCCTACGGTAAAACTTTTTTCGAGCGTTTCTATAAGCCAGAATATGTATCGCTAGTGATCGTTGGGGATGTTGATCCTGCTAAAACACTTGCGATGGTTAAGCAACATTGGGGTAACTGGCAACGTGGTAGTTTCACATCAGTTGTGCCTAAGGAGCCAGCCCAACAAGCGCCTCGTTATACTCACGAAGTGAACGCCGACTTACCAGGGCACTGGCTCCTCGTGTCATTTAAAGGGTCTGACTGGCAACCAACAGCTAAAGATCGCGCAGCGCTCGACTTGCTATCAGAACTTTATTTCTCAAGTAATTCAGCGTTATATCAAGAGTTGGTGGTCGATAAGCAAATTGCTAGCCAAATGTTTACCTACAATCCAGAAACCAAAGATGCCGGCCTACGTCATGTTTTCGTCAAAGTCGACGACGAAGCGAACTTAAGTGTAGTGCGCGATGCAATTAACGATACCTATGCCAAGGCGCGAGTAGAACTCGTTGAAAGTGACAAGCTCAACAAGCTTAAATCAAACCTAAAATATAGCTTTGTTAATAGCCTAGACTCATCAGAAGCCATCGCAGGGACATTAGCGTCTTACATGCACTTCGAGCGCAATCCAGAGATGATTAATCAGCTTTATCAGAGCTTTGATAACATCAGCGCTCAAGACATTAAAAATATTGCTAACCAATACATCACGGATAACAATCGCACCACGGTAACGATGTCTAAGCTCGAGAAAATCAGTGGCTTTGACACAGAAGCAAGCTTAACCGCTAGCGTCGCACGCCAGACAAAAGCCGCGCAGCGTAAAACGATCAGCGATGTTGCGTTCAACGTACTCGACAATAGCAATGACTCACCGCTTATCGATGTAAATGTCCTGTTCTACACAGGCTCTACCGCCGATCCGGTTGGTAAGAAAGGCACCGCGGCGTTAATGACACGCATGCTGACCCAAGGTGGTTCACAAACCAAAGCCTATAAAGAAATCAAACAAGCGCTATATCCATTAGCTGGCAGTTTTTGGTCGCAATTAGACAAAGAAATGATTTCATTTAGCGGCCGTGTCCACAAAGACAACGCTGATGAATGGTATGCATTAATTAGCGATCAACTCCTTAATCCTGGCTGGCGTGAAGATGACTTTAAACGTCTCAAAAAAGAACTAATCGATGGCATCAAGTCTGGCATCAAAGCCTCTAACGACGAAGAGCTCGGTAAAGAAGTACTTTACAGCAAGCTCTATCAAGGTCACGAATATGAATACTTCAACAGCGGCGACTTATCTGACATCGATAGTATTTCCTTAGAAGATATCAAAGCGTTTTACCAAGCCCAGCTAACCCAAGCTAAGCTCAACTTAGGCATCACTGGCGCACTGCCAGCATCGGTAAAATCAGCACTGTTTAATGATTTATCACAACTGCCGATGGGCAGCGATAAGCGTCTATCAGTTGCCAAAGCGCCGAGTTTAACGGGTCATCATGTCACCTTAGTTGAGAAAAAAGCACAGTCAACCGCCGTATCGTTTGGTTTCCCTATCGACACCTTGCGTAACGACAAAGACTGGGCTGCACTATGGCTTATTCGTTCTTACTTTGGTGAACATAGAAGCTCAAACAGCTACTTGTATCAACAAATTCGTCAAAAGCGTGGCATGAACTACGGCGATTACTCATACATCGAGTATTTTCCTCGCGGCAGTTCACGTACCAAGCCTAACGCAAACTTAGGCCGCTCTAGTCAAATATTCCAAGTCTGGCTGCGTCCTCTGCGTTCAAACAACGATGCTCATTTTGCAACACGCGCCGCGTTATTTGAACTCGATAAGCTAATCAAAAATGGCATGAGCGCCAAAGACTTTGCAGCAACACGTAACTTTCTAACCAACTACGTACCGCAAATGGTTGCTAGCCAAGACCAACAACTGGCCTACGCACTAGACAGCAAATTCTACGGCACCGACGAGTTCGTTAACTACGTTCGCAATCAACTAGCCAGCCTAACCGTTGAAGATATTAACCGAGTTATCAAGCAGAACCTGCAAACCGATAACATCCATTATGTCTTTGTCACTGGCGATGCCGAAGACATGAAAAAGCGTCTACTTAGCGAACAACAGTCAGTGCTTAAGTACAACAGTGAAAAGCCAGCTGATCTACTGAGAGATGATAAGATCATTCAAGATTATAAGCTGAGTATTCCTGCCGAAAACCTTGAGATCATGCCGATTGATAGCGTTTTTAAATAATCTTAGCTCAGTTTAATAGCTAGCTAAGACGCTACCATCAGTGTAACGAATACCAATGCCGCTCATTTTTAATGGGCGGCATTTTTATTGCTATATCTCGCTGTACCGTGCGACTATAACGCCGAGTATACTCAACGTATAACAAATGCTTGTTGTGAAGCTAACGTGAGTTAAAGGCTCAACTTCTAACAGTTAAGGGTTAACAAGAATGACCAAGAAAATTTACTTTATGCTGTTTTGGCCGTTCTTGCTGATGCTGTCATTAAACCTTTATTTAGCCGTCGTAGCATTTGGTTTGTTCTTTCTGTTCCTGTCAATATTTCTATTTTACATATACCGAGACGACGATAAAAAACGACTCACAGGAATGCGTTTTACCTTTGCGTTGATGTCTTTAGCCGGTATTTTACTAACCATATATGGTGGGCTCCTTTACTGGCCTGATAAGCCTAAAATTGATACGGTCAATTTTGGAGGAGATCGAACCGCGGCTAAAAATTTTAGAGCATTTAGTCACGCATGGTGGAAAACACACGAAGCAGGTCAACGTGACTGGCACTACCAAAATGATTTTCAATTTCAAAATAAAAGAAATTTTTGGTTAACCACTCGATATCAAGAAGAAATATTGGAAAATGGTACGTTGTTTACGCATGTTATTCCGGTATTAAAAAAATTCCCTGAGCACCCCGGTGTCAAAAATACCTATATCTATAAGTCTCACTTCCCCCGTCTCGGCCCCGTATATGTACAAGCGGGTCAATATAAAGTTAAATTTGTGACTGAATTTAAAGATAAAATTAGCGAAGTGAGTAATAAAAAAATTAAGAATCATTGGCACTATTGGAAAATCGATGACATCCAAAACTATGAAGATATTGAAATTCCCGACACGTTAGAATTTTGTGCTTTAGGTGTTTTTTGCCAACTGCCTACGCCTGCGAGTCACTTTTAAAAACAGTAACTTACCGACACAAATACCTTCACTAAGTCACATTACCAACATGTATTCACGTGGGCAGCACCTTCATCTGAAATAATCGGTTCCTGCAATGCTCGCTCCCTAACTTGGCTATCTAACTCAACAAATAACACATAAACCCAAAAACAGTTTAAAAAAACATCACCACGTATTGTGTTTTTATTTTACTCTGCTTAAATAGTAATCTATAAAATTAATTTAGAGCGCGGTAAATTCGAATAGCTTAGGTGATCGACTGTTGTAGTAATATTTAAGATGCTTGTTCAGTGGTATGCCTATCATCAACGAATGATTTAGTTTTATACGGAAATAATTATATAAATTAAGGAAATAGCATGAATTTAAAGAAAACACTCGTCTGCATCGCAATTGCGACAACACTAAGCGCTTGTGGCTCAAGTAGCAAAAAGAAAGATCCTGTAAAAGTTGATACGCCAGACCCTATCGCCCCAGTACAAACCATCGTCAACGGCACTGCCATCAAAGGCATTATTAGTAATGGTATCATTACCGTCTTTAAATATGTCGATGGCGCACCAGTCGCGTTAACCGAAGATGAGCTTGAGGGCTCAGAATTTAGCACCGATGAAGATGGCGTTTATAGCATAACGTTAATCGATTACGAGGGGCCGCTTAAAGTCCAAGTCTCGCCAAGTACAGACACTGATAATCCAACCATGATGCTGTGTGACGTTCCCGATGGCTGTGGTGATATTGCCTTCGGCCAGCTGATTAACCTGACCACCTCAGACAGTAGTTTTTCATTAAGTTCTATTACGACTGTCGATCCAACATTAACAGAGCCCGTACTTATTAACATATCAGCGGTCACTCATATCGCGACCACACTGATAGAAGCGCAAGACACGATCTCAGCAGAAACCATTAGCACTACGTTATCAGAAGTTGGCAACAGCTTAGGTATTATTGGCGATATCACACAACTAACGCCAACCGATATCAATAGTAACAGTGCCGTTGCAGGTGAAGATAATAGTGCCGAGTTGCGCTATGGATTAATCAATGCAGCTATCGCTGGTGCACTGTTTGATCAGCTGCCCGTTGGCGTCACAGCGTCAGACCGATTAGCAGAAGCAACGGCAGATCTGGTCGACAATGATGGTGAATTCATTGTTGCCCAGGATGATGACATTAGCTTTGAGCTAGCCCTCACGGATGTACTAACCCAAGCAAGTGGCATCGCAACAGTACTCGCTCAAAGTATCACTGATGACACCGCCTTAAGTGATACCGGGAGCGTGGTTGATTTACTCGATCAAACCTCGACTAACTTAGTTAACGAAAATATTGTCCGAGTTGCTCAAGCTGGTGAGGATGGTCGTGTTGAAACCGTATCAGATCAAGTTATTGACGGTGATGCGATCGCTCAAGCAGCTGGACTGGTTGATGATATTAGGGTCTTTGCGAATCTCTTTGATATCACCAAATCGTCAGGTGCTGATGTTTCATCCCAAGCTGATGCCGCAGTTATGTTAGCGGAAGATGCAAATGCTATGCTGTTGGCTGAAAAGGAAACTTTTACATTACTTGCCGATATTGCTGGCGCACTCTCTGACATTCAGATGGCAATAGACGATGAAACAACTGACGCTACCACGTTTAACTTAGCCGATTGGCTAACCGCTGAGGATTCAGCGACTGCAACGGGTACCGTAAATTTCGATCGTCAGGCCCGCACATTTAGTATTACTGCACTGAGTAATGGTCAGCAATTAAACCTAAGCGTTGCGATTACCCAAGAAAACAGCGACATGAGTGTCAAACTAGCAATTAGTGGCGAAGTATTAACAGCTGGCATGCAACTGACTATTGACGCTGCTAGCTTCGCTCAACTCAACTTTGCGCAAGCGGTTAGCGAAGAAATACTCGTAGGGGAAGATAGCCCAGAGCCCACCTCTGGGCAGTTGAACTTAACGGTAACCTTGGCCCAATTAGCTACCGAGGCCGTGACTAACCCAATATCCTTTACTGGTATCGTTCAGACCACTTTAGTACCGGTAACGCAGAAAAAGGTTCAACGAGACTGGGATAATTACAACTACGAGGAAACGAATCAATTTGGTTGGCTCAACTACCAAAATTCTGAAATCGTGAGCGAACAAATTTTATTGCCACAAATGCTTAGTTTAAGCGGTGAGTTATCCGCACTGGCAGGCGATAGCATTCAAGCAACATTAACTGTTAATCTGCCCGACGCGGCCGATTTTGAGGCAGCAGGACTACCAGGCTATGGTAAAGAAATCGTAAATGGCTACACGATTAGCGCTTCAGCCGATGGCAATACGATTAACCATACCATGGCTAATGCATTCACCGCGGTGGAAGTCTTTACTCCTGGTACAAGTACGGGTGAATGGAGTAGCCATTACACCGAAACGTCTTTGGATCCAACTATTGGTCTCTATGAACGTATCGATAGCAGCATGATCAACAGCACTGACCTTGGCAATGAGTATATCTTTACCACAGTAGTGCATTCTGGTGAATACGATTATGCGGTGCGGCTAATACTTACGCCTGTCGAGGGAGGATATATTGTCGGTCAAAAATCTAAATATTATCCTGTCACTGCCGAGACCGATAACCCAGCATTGCTTAATGACGACGGCGAACTGCTAGATGAGCAAGGGGAGATTATTGCACTCTACGCCGATCCAGATTATTTCTACACGACCGCTGAGGAAGCTTTTCAAGGTTGGTTTCATCTGACTGAGGTATTGCCTGAAACTATTACCGATGGAATTAGCTATGCCCAAGCTCAACTTGTCGATGGTAATAATTATGGGGTGGACCCCGCTATTGGTGGCATGTTGATAGCTGAGCCAGAATTAATTTCCAACCTGAGCGCCGGTAGCGAATTATCCTTTAATACTCAGGTGATTAGACCGTATTACCCCGACAGCATCTCTATTAGCATTAGTGATAATGGTAATGAGATAACCACCACAGTGTTAGATCAACAAACCAGCCATAGCATCCTAGACATGAGTTCAGCTGGTAACTTTACTTACGCTTCAGAGACGACTAATCGTTATGGTTCAGACAATCAGCAAGTCGTCAGCACCACCGAAGATGTAGGTTTTACCGAGCAAAAAATTGTCATTGTTAAATACCACGGTGATCATTACGTTGAACTCATCGAGGTCACGCCGCAAGATACCACTGGTGATAGCGTTGCTGATACATTCCAGAATTGTAGTGGATGGGGTAGCAGTTACCAAGATGGTAACTTAGTGGATTATGCAGGTGAATTAATAAATCCCTACTGTAATAACTATTACGATTACGACCAAGCGTTAAAGTACGTGGTTAGCTTTACGCAAACGCCATTGGCGATCACATCATTGATCGAAAGTAACATTCAACAGGTTAATTTAGAACAACAACCTTTCGATATTATTGGCTGGATCGACGATATCGGCTACGTGGGTAAGCAGCTCAACGATGAAGAAGTTGGTCTGTTGGTTGCTGGTTCAACAAACACTTTCGACGCCAAACTCATTGAGGCGGCAAGCGTTTCTGGATTAGAAGATGCTGACCATTATCTCGCGGCAAATGCAGCATTTAGTCTCGCTGTCAATTTAGGGGATTATAGTGTAATTCTCGAATTAATGGCGACTCGTACCGCACTTGATGATGGTGATTTATCGCTTCAAGCAACCTATTCGCTACCCAACGAAGACGGCCAACGAAGTTTTACTATCACGCATAATACGGCAACCGAAATAGCGACTATCACCAATGAACAAGGGGTAACTATTAGTCTCAATCTCGCTGACGATGAACAAAGTGAAGGAGAAGTCACGCTAGGGACAATTATGGTTGACGGTGAAGCCGCCGCAACAATCGTCGACCGAGACGGTTTAATTCTTATTATCTATGCTAGTGGTGCTGTAGAGTCTATTTAGGCTCAATTGCAAGCCATGTTCTAATGACGACAAGCAGCGATGCTTGTCGTTCTTTTATCTAAGGGTAATCCATGAGAATTCGATACATCACTTGTATCCCACTTTTTGTATGTAATATCGTCCACGCCGACCGGTTAAAACCACCTGTTCACGGCTCAGTAAATTTACATCTATCATCCCAATCATTTAGCGATATAGTGCCGATAAAACAAATCATTGATGACCAATGGCATCAATCGCCACAACGCGATGCCAGCCTGGCTTTTAATCAGAACACATTGGCATTAAGCTATCAACATCATCAATACTCCGTCACATTAATTAGTCGTAGTGATGCAGTTATTACCACAACGGCAGCCACTAGCGATTTTTATTATCAGTTACAGCATAGTGCTGAGATACCAGACATCACCGAAGCCGAGCTAGATATCCACTTAATGCAGCAGCAAAGCAGTGGAATATTAGTAGGCTACACCTGGTTCAATCAACGAATAAGCACGACATTGCAACTTGGCTATTGGCAGGTTCATAGCCAACGAGATACCTATGTTAACGGCCGCGTCTCGGTAAAAAATGGATTGTATGAAGGCCAGCTTGCGATGAACGAATTTTATAGCACCAACAACCTACTGCGACGGCCTGCAAGTGAAGATTTCAATCGAAGCGGATCCGGTGTCAGCGCAAACCTAGCTATAGTGTGGCGAGCAACTGACAAGCTAAATTTGAGGCTGGCGATTGACGATATATATTCACGTTTTACGATAGAACAACACGGCTATAGTGAGGGGATAGCCAATAGCGATAATGTATTTGTTAACGACAGTGGCTATCAAACGTTTCTACCACTCTATCGAGGCATAGAAACCCAACAAAAACATCATTTTTCGCGAAAACCAAGCGGAGAGCTACAATTGACTTATCGGCAAGATGAGGGGGACATCATCGCCGTTGCACGACAATATTTTAATAAGAATTTTTATCAAGCTGGATATAAATGGAGATTAGCACAAGCCGATCTAGGGCTGTTACTTGACCTAGAACGATTCACGCCAACCGTAAATTATACGACTAATCGCTGGCATGTTTCTCTCGCTATCGACAAACTAAAGCTTAACAAGGCCATGGAACTTAATTTATCCCTCAACTACCGCTGGTAACGATCATCACCTGCCAATGTTGCCCTAAACTCAATTATCAGACGATAATATGATTAAACTAGTAACAGGCTAGAAGTTAACCTATAATTGGATACAATATACATAAGTTGAGGAAAATAAATGGCCATAGGTATCGGCGGTTCGACCATAAATGAAGAATTAAGCAAATTGAAAGACATGACACTCGATGTTGAGCCGATTGCTATCAAAGAATACCAAGCACGTTTAAACCAAGCGCAACATTTAATGCGTCAACATAATATCGCTGCGCTTTATCTTAATGCTGGTACTAACCTCAGTTACTTTACTGGATTACAATGGGGCGCTTCCGAACGTATGGTCGGTGCACTATTGCCAGCAGATGGCGAGCTCAGCTATATCGTACCAGAATTTGAGCAAGATACGATTAACGGTTTTTTGGTCTTGTCAGCGCCAATTGTGACATGGCAAGAGCACCAATCGCCATATGACTTATTCATTTCAATGTTGGCTAACGCTAACATTACAAGTGGTGACATTGCCATTGATGAGTCGTGCTCGTTCTTCGTCGCTGATGGCCTTATTCAAGCAGCGCGCTCACAGAACTTACCCTTCGCGTTCGCAGCGAGCAAAACGATTACGGCAGGTTGTCGTATGCATAAATCAGCATCTGAAATAGCGTTATTACAGCGCGCCAAAGACATGACGATAGTGGTCCATAAGGCGGCAGCAAGAATCCTGCACCCAGGTATTTCAACAACGACAGTCAGTGACTTTATTCATCAGGCACACTTACGTGTTGGCGCGGTCAAAGGGTCTTACTTTTGCATTGTATTATTCGGTCAAGATACTGCGTTTCCCCATGGTGTGAAGGAACCAAAGCGATTAGAAGAAAATGAGATGGTACTCATTGATACCGGCTGTTTATTACAAGGGTATAACTCAGATATAACCCGTAGTTATGTTTTTGGCCACGCCAATGCCTTACAACGCGAGGTGTGGCAGCATGAAAAAGATGCACAAGCGGCTGCGTTCTCGGCCGCTAACGTCGGCGCAACCTGCGAAAGCGTTGATATCAATGCACGCGCCTCATTAGCCCAGCAAGGTTATGGCCCTGACTATCAATTACCTGGCTTACCACATCGTACCGGACATGGCATCGGTTTAGATATTCATGAATGGCCTTACTTGGTTCAAGGTGACAAGACGCCACTGGCGATCGGTATGTGCTTCTCTAACGAGCCAATGATTTGCATCCCCGGTCAATTTGGGGTGCGATTGGAAGATCATTTCTATATCACTAAACACGGCCCAAGGTGGTTTACCCAACCATCGCATAGCATAGACGACCCGTTTGGCTTAGAGGCTAGCTCCGTTTAAAAGCGATTAATACGATAAGGTTCTAAGGAAATTGTTGGCTGAGAACCAGTGAGCAGTTCCCCCAACAATTTCGCCGAGACGGCTGCCCATGTTAATCCTAAATGCTGGTGGCCAAAGTTAAAATATACGCGATTATCATGATTGCTAACATCAATAACTGGTCGCGAATCCGGTAACGATGGCCGCAGTCCAGACCATCGCGCTTGCTCGCTCAACTCCCCTAAACTGATGCCTGACAATGATGGCAACAGCGCCTTAGCATGACTTAGTAGCATATCACTGCAGTGATAATTTGGTGTATTGTCCATCCCAGAAAATTCCACAATGCCCGCGAGGCGTAATCCATCCTGCATTGGCGTCATAATAAATTTTCGGTCATAAGAGGCGACTGGTCGCTGTAATTGTTCAAGGTTTGGCAACATCAAGTGGTAACCCCGTTCACTTTCTAGTGGCACCTTATGCCCCAACGATGCAGTTAGCGCTTTAGCGTGTGCGCCAGCGCAAACAACGACCTTATCAAATGGGTAGTTTTGTTGATGGGAGTTAATCGTAACAGTAGATAAATCGGGATGGATATCAGTGATCTTGGCCTGGATAAAATGACCTCCAAGCTTAATAAACGCTTGAAAGACTGCCTCACACAGTAATTTTGGACTGGGTGTATGTGCAACGTCGCTAAAATAGAGCGCACCGGCCAAATCAGGACTGAGGTTAGGTTCTTTGGCTAATGTTTGCTTTGCTGACAACAGCTCTAACTTAACACCTTGAGACCGATAATATTGATAATCGGCGACCATTTGTTGTTGGTTATTTTTATTTTCATAAACCAACAACGACCCCTTTAGTGTCATTAAATGCTCGCTGTTAATTTGCTGTAACAACGTTCGCCATTGCGGTATTGCCATCTCGTTTAGCACTCGGATAGCGGCAATATTTTTATAGCGCTCTTTCGCGCGCATCGCCCACAAAAAACGACAAAACCACGGTATAACCTTGCCCAAATAATTAAGTCTTATCTTAAACGGGCCAACAGGATCCAACAGCATCTTAGGTAATTGCATCAATAACGCAGGATCTGCCAATGGAAATACCTGTTCGGTGGCAAAGTGTCCGGCATTACCAAAAGAAGCCCCCTGCCCAATTCCCTTGCCATCAAAAATAGTGACACTGACACCTTTTCGCTGTAATTCAAAGGCGGTGGTTAGACCGATAATACCAGCACCAATGATCGCTACTTGCTGTTTTTTCATCTGTTTAATTATTCCAAAGGGTTATCACATTCATTAAACCGAGCTCAGGTTTAATGCAGTTTAGGTTGAATTTATTTTACATTTGTTATTTTAGGTATATTGTATACAATATACCTAACTAGAAATAGCTTTCAACTATTTAAATAAACCTTAATTAAGGAAACTGTAATGAGCACAAATTGGAACGGCGTATTTCCAGCTATCTCGACGCAATTTAACGACGATGGCACGATAAACTACCCGTCAAACGCACGGATGTTAGAACAACTTATTGCCGACGGCATCGATGGCATTATAGCCCTTGGTACGATTGGCGAAAATCTGTCGTTAACGGCGAGCGAAAAACGTGAATTTATAAAACACACCGTTGAAACGGTTAACGGTCGAATCATCGTATTAAGTGGTTGTGCCGAGAACTCTGCCGAATTGGCGGCACAATATGCCAAAGATATAGAAAATTCAGGCGTGGATGGTCTGATGTTATTACCAGCGATGGTCTATCGTGGCTGCGAAAACGAAACACTTTACCATTTCCAAACCGTCGCTCGGGCAACAACATTGCCGATCATGGTGTACAACAACCCCGTGACTTATGGTATCGACATCAGTCTAGACATGATGGCGATATTAGCCGAAGAACTGAACATTGTGGCGGTCAAAGAATCAACGACTGATACGCGCCGGTTAACCGAATTACAAGCACGTTTTGGCGATCGATTTACGATTTTATGTGGTGTCGATGATATTGCCTTAGAGTCAATATTATTAGGTGCAACCGGCTGGATATCAGGACTAACCAACGTTTTCCCACAAGAATCAGTGGCGTTAATGAAGCTAGCGCAAGCGGGCAGAATTGAAGAGGCACGTGAAATTTACCGTTGGTTCATGCCATTACTACGCCTAGATACCATCCCTAAATTAGTTCAAGCAATAAAGCTAGCCGAAAAAATTGTTGGTCGCGGTAGTGAAAACGTGCGCCCCCCTCGTTTGGCACTAACCGGCAAGGATCGTGCTCAGGTTGAAACAGTGATGAGCACTGCCTTAGCGAGTCGTTTAGATCTCACTAAATATAATATCGCCTAACCCAATAGCGATGATATTGAGCATTACGATGACGCAAAGGAGCAGCGAGGATGCGTAAAGGAACCTATTTCTGTATTGATGCACACACCTGCGGCAACCCTGTTCGGCTAGTGACCAGTGGTCACCCTAATTTATCAGGGACGACGATGAGTGAAAAACGACAAGACTTTATCACTCATCATGACTGGATTAGGCAAGGATTAATGTTTGAGCCTCGGGGGCACGACATGATGTCTGGGGCGTTTCTGTACCCACCCTGCTGTGAAGATAGCGATGCTAGCATTTTGTTTATCGAAACAAGTGGCTGCTTGCCGATGTGTGGTCATGGCACTATTGGTGCTGTGACGGCAGCGCTAGAACAAGGGTTACTGACCCCAAAAAAAGAAGGTTTCTTAACCATCGATGTACCCGCTGGCCAGATAAGAATTGAATATAGCAAAACCGGAAGCAAGGTTGATAGCGTAAAAATTTACAACGTCGCCAGCTATTTAGCACACCGTGACCAAGTCATCGACGTGCCTGGTTTAGGCCCCCTAACGGTTGATATTAGTTACGGTGGTAACTTTTATTGCATCGTCGAACCACAACGTAACTTCCCTGGCATTGAGCACTGGCAAGCCAGTGATATATTGCACTGGAGCCCTATTGTTCGCCGCGCAGCCAATCAACAGTTGCATTGCGTACATCCCGATGATGAGACGGTGTGTGGTATCACTCATTTATTGTGGACAGGAACGCCTAACAAGCAAAGTAGTGATGGCGCTAATGCCGTATTTTACGGTGATAAAGCCATCGACCGTTCGCCTTGTGGCACTGGCACTAGCGCCCGCATGGCGCAGCGATTCGCTAAGGGCTTACTCAAAGAAGGCCAAACCTTTCGCCATGAAAGCTATATCGGTAGCCAGTTTATCGGCAAAGTCGAAAGGCTGAGTCAGATCGGTGATTATCCAGCAATTATTCCTAGCATTGAAGGTTGGGCTCAAGTCACTGGGTTTAACCAAATCATTATCGATGATGAAGATCCTTATGCCTTCGGTTTCCAAGTAACCTAAATGCAATGGCAACACAAATAGTGAGAAAAATATGATTGAAATATCCGGACAACATTTAATTAATGGCCATTGGACAAATAATGGCCACGATCAATTTAGTAGCGTTAACCCTGCCACTGATAGCGACAACCCTTACCAATTTTTTGAAGCGACTGCTGATGATGCAAACCAGGCCGTAGCAACGGCGTCGCGAGCATTTAAACAAGTTAGGCGCTTGAGCGCGATACAACGTGCCGATTTTTTAGAAGCTATCGCCACTGAAATTGAATCGTTAGGCGAGCAATTGGTTAATGTGGCTATGAGCGAAACAGCGTTACCGCAAGCCCGAATTGAAGGTGAACGCGGGCGAACGTGTAATCAACTCAGAATGTTTGCCACGCAACTACGCTACCCAACACAAGCGGTACGTATTGACATGGCCGACAGCGACCGACTGCCATTACCTAAATCTGACAGCCGTTTGAGCAATATCCCGCTGGGGCCAGTTGTAGTATTTGGGGCAAGTAACTTCCCATTGGCATTCTCTACCGCGGGGGGTGACACAGCATCGGCATTAGCAGCCGGTTGCCCTGTCATCGTGAAAGGCCATCCAGCCCACCCTGCAACAACCGAATTAGTCAGCCATGCGATAAACAATGCCATCATTGCTACCGGCGTACCAGCCGGAATTTTTTCAATGGTCCAGGCAAAATTACCGGCGGTAGCGCAGCAATTAGTGCAAGCGGATGACGTCAAAGCTGTGGCGTTTACTGGTTCACAAAAAATCGGGGACATTCTTAATAGCTTGGCGCAGTCTCGACCAACTCCGATCCCTTTCTTTGGTGAACTCGGCAGCACCAATCCACAATTCATTCTGCCGCAATTGTTTGCTCAACAAGCACAGACGTTGGCCAATAACCAAGTGGCATCGATGTTGATGGGTCATGGGCAATTTTGCACATCGCCGGGGGTTGTTATCGTGCCTAACAGCGCTGGCCTAGACCAGTTCATAGCGACGTTAGGCGAAGCCATTAGCATCGCCAGCACTGGCACAATGCTGACACGAGCTATCGCTCAAGCGTATCAGGAGAAATTAGCGCAATGGCTGTCTCATGACAAGTTAAGCCTGATTGCAGTTGGTAATAAGGGGCAAGGTTCAACCCAAACCCCAGCGGCAATGTTTAGAGTGAATGCCGTTGATTATTTAGCTGCCCCTTCGTTACACGAAGAACTCTTTGGACCCTGTGCGCTAGTCGTGATCTGTGAATCACACGACCAAATGCTCATGCTGGCACAAGAATCACCAGGGCAACTTACGGCTAGCATTCATGGGACCGATGCTGAAATAATACAATCCATTGACCTAATCGATGACATAGCACAACATGTCGGACGATTGATATTCAATCAAATGCCAACAGGCGTTGAGGTGTGTCACTCGATGCAGCACGGCGGCCCCTATCCTGCATCAACGGCTCCGCAGACAACATCCGTTGGCACGATGGCAGTGAATCGTTTTACGCGCCCGATATGTTGGCAAAATATGCCCCACGGTATTTTACCTAGCGAGCTAAAAGATAGTAGCGATGCGCTAAAATTTGTCGTGTAGCGCTGCTATCGTGACTAAAAGAGCCATAATAGGCTCTTTTTTTGGCTACAACCTACCATTCCTTACAAAACAGCTTATCATTACGCTAACTCTCATACAAAAACAGTGCTCAATAGAACTATGACCTCAAACTTAAATATCGTTCATAAAACCCGTACCCAATTAGTCTTGGAGGTACTGCGTGAGCGAATTTTATCCGGTGATATTGCAGCTGGCACACCACTTCGTCAAAGTACGCTTGCGAGTGAGCTCAACGTTAGCCGTATCCCGGTGCGAGAAGCATTATTACAGCTTGAAGCGGAAGGATTAGTAGATTTTGAGCCGCATAAAGGTGCAACTGCCGCGATGTTAAGTGTAAAGCAAGCCCAAGAGTTATTTGAATTGCGGGCGTTACTTGAGCCCTACTTATTGGCGAAAGCCATTGATAATATGACAGTGCAACATATCGAACATGCACAGTCGATATTAGATAAATTAGAACAATCACTCCATCAGCCAGACAGCAGTAATACCTGGAGTAGTTTAAATACCGCGTTTCATGCCGCGATATATCAAGCGGCTGACAGTCCAGACACGATGGAAATGGTGCAAAACCTTAACGTTAATTGTGACCGTTATGTTCGCTTACACCTAGCCCATCTTGACAGCTTTGATCACGCAGATGATCAGCATCAACAACTATTGAATTTATGTAAAGCAAAAGATAAAACAGGCGCCTGTGAACTGTTGCGCCAACATCTATTAGGCAGTGTCAGTGACATTGTTGAATTGGTATCACGCCAAGATAGATGAGTAAAAACATTTGATAGTGGACAACTCATGATGCCCACTATCACCGATGACTAAGCCTCTGGCGTGTGCCAGTGCTTACATTTAGTGGTTTTACCAATGCCTGGATTAAAGGTGTTGGTTGGGTCAAGTTCCTTGTAGAACGACTTTAACGCATCTTTGGCCATGTATTCATGTCCAACATTATGCTCCGCTGGATACTCAGCGCCACGGGCATCGAAGGTTGCTAATATTTTTAGTTTTACCGCTTTGGCATCAACACCTTTCTTCATGATGTAGTTTTGATGCATCACGTGACAAAACAAGTGACCGTAATAGAATTTAACCGCAATCAACTCATCGAGTTCTGGCGGCAGGGTTTCAAACCATTCTTTCTCATTTCTTGGAAATGCAACGTCAATTGTCATCAATCCGCCCAAGTCTTTAGCGTGCATCGCTTGATAGCGGCCAATAGCGCCACCAGCAACGAAACGATGTAATATCGCTTTTTCGCCTTCTTCGGGAGTACACTCGAAGAAATTACCGTCGCGGGTCTTAAAGAATTCAGTTAAGTAGCTTCGTGCCTCTTCCACACCGTCGTTGCTCATTTCAACAATCCAGTGATGTTGATATTGATCGCGGTACTCGTCCATTTTTTTAGGCAGGTGATTTGGCCATAAATAGCTGAGATATTGCATGATCCGATCTGAAAACTTACTAGGTAAGAAGCTGAATTTCTCAGCAATACGATCGACCGTACGTTTCATTGAAAACATCGCAGGGATGTATTTCGAGCCTAATTTATCGATAACAACGAAGGTATCTTTACCGTATTTTTTGGCGGCGTCATAACAATCACGATGCAAGTACTCCCCTGATACCGGCAAGTTTTTGAAATTTCCCAGCATATCGCGGCGCATTTCGCCCAGTACGTTGGCGTCATTAGTGCCAACATAGAAGACTTGCTGTTTAGGCGGGATTGGATAAGTGTCTAAGCGCACCGCAAAAACAGCCAGCTTACCTGCGGAGCCAGATGCCTCATATAAGCGGCGTCCGTCGTTATTAAAGCGTGATGGTGTGGGTGCGTCGATATCGCGCACACGCTCATGGTATTCATTATCAGACGCACGGCCATCAGGCGTGAAGACATCACTCTCGCTATAATTCTTGTGTTCTAAGTTATTAAGAATTTCTTGTGGGCTGTCGCCTAACTTAATTCCTAAGTTATTCACCAGCGACAAGTTTCCTTGCTGATCAATTTGTGCGTATAACGCAAGCTCTGTATACGCAGGACCACGTTGCACGAGTGCACCGCCCGAGTTATTACAAATACCACCGACAATCGACGCACCAATACACGATGAGCCAATCACAGAATGTGGCTCACGCCCGTGTGGTTTCAGCGTATCTTCTAAGCCAAATAATGTCGCTCCTGCTAAACCAACAATTTGCTCGGCGTTATTAATCAACTGAATATCGCTAATACGCATGGTTGAAATGATCACAATAGGACGATCATAATCATTGCCATCTGGCGTCGAACCACCGGTTAGGCCGGTGTTTGCGGCTTGCATGATAATGGCAACATCAGCGTTAACACACTGTTCGAGCACTTGCCAAATCTCAACTAACGACGCGGGACGAACAACGGCTAATGCCTCACCAGCACCAAATCGAAAGCCTTTACAATAAGGCTGCTTCTTTGTGTCATCAGTGAGGGTAAATTTGTTGCCGACAATGGCTTTCAATGCTTGAATAAGAGGATGTGCTGTCGCGTTGCCTGTCATGTAAATTCTCGATTAGATTATATATTAGAGCATGATAAATTTCTGATCGCAGAGTATATATCAATCAACCAATTCAAGGTAGTCGCTATAAGTCGCAGCGATGATATTACGTGGCATAAAAAAGGCGACCGAGTGGCCGCCTTTGGATAAATTAACGTATTAAGTCATTATCTTATTTTTCAGTCGTTACTTCTTTGGTGCTTGCAGAAGTGGCGATGTCATCTGCCGTGTTAAACTCTTCACGCAGTGATATAAATAGTCCCCACGTTGTTAAAATTAACACAATAGAGTAAGGCAATGCCGCAACGATTGACGCCGTTTGCAATGCTTTAAGTCCACCAGCCAGCAATAACGCACCAGCAACAGCGCCCAACGACAGGCCCCAGAATACTCGGAAGCGTGACGGTGGATGTTCACTACCCATCGACAATAATGTACAGATAACGAGGGTTGCAGAATCAGCTGAGGTGATAAAATACGTAACTAACATAACAGTACAAATCGTCGCACCAATTATCGTTAATACCGTACCAATATCCATCAATTCAATTGTGGTAAACAACGCTGTAGTGATGTCTTTATTGACCGCTTCCACAACGCCACCACTGCCGAATAGTTCGATAAACATAGCGGTGTTACCGAAGATAGAAATCCAAAACGTCGCAAGTAACGTAGGCGCAAATAACACACCAAGTACGAACTCTTTAATGGTACGCCCTTTAGAGATTCTGGCGATAAAAATACCACAAAACGGTGCCCACGCAATCCACCAGCCCCAGTAGAATATAGTCCACCAGCCTTGCCATTGTCCTTTCGGATCGGGGTCAACCCACATGCCAAGTGATACCGCGTTTGCAAGATAATCACCAACATTTGTGACAAAAGCGCCTAACAGATAAGCCGTTGGGCCTAAAATTAAGAAAAACAGCAGCATCACAATCGTCAGGTGCATGTTTAGCTCACTCAGAATACGAATACCTTTGTTAACGCCACTTAATACAGATGCTGTTGCAAGCACTGAGATCACCGCAATAATAATGACCTGATTGACCGAGCTAACTTCCAAACCAAATAGATAACTAAGGCCAGCATTCATTTGTTGCGCGCCAAGTCCAAGTGATGTCGCGATACCGAATACCGTACCAAATACCGCAAGTAAGTCAGCAGCATGCCCGATTGGGCCGTAAATACGGTCACCAAAAATAGGGTACAACCCTGAACGAACAGACAGCGGTAGTCCTTTACGATATGAAAAGTATGCTAGTGCCAAGCCGGTAATTGCAAAGAGTCCCCAGCCATGGAGTCCCCAATGGAAAATGCTTACGCGCATAGCCACTTGTGCCGCTTCAGCGGTCAGTGCCTGACCCTCTGCTAAAAATGGATTGCTTTGAAAGTGGTAAATTGGCTCGGCGATACTCCAAAATAGGATGCCTATGCCAATTCCTGCACCAAATAGCATTGAGAACCAAGAAAAAAAGCTATATTCAGGTCGATCGTCGTCGTTGCCAAGACGGATATTACCGTAGCGGCTAAAGGCAGTATAAATCGCCAAAAATAAGAAAAAGCTAATCAATCCGACGTAATACCACGCCATATCTGTGGCAATAAAACCTTTGGCAGCGCTGTAAAGTGAATCAGCGTATACAGGTTCGAGCATGGTAAATAGTACAAATGCGATGACAATTAGCGCCGAGCCAATAGCCATCACCGGATTTACACCGCGTAGCAAGCCGGTCTGTTGAATCATGTTTGAGTTATTGTTCATTAGGTTTCCTCACTGTGTTCGAGGAAATAGGGGGTAAAGGGTGTTCTAAGCCATGATGAATTAACATCTAAGCTCCTTTTTTCTGATGATTTGTTACTCATATTTTATATATTCTACGGTTGAGGTAAGGGTTGTCAGTAACGCATTTTCTTAAAGACTGACATCGAAAATCACAACTATGAAGCATACACTCACCATCGTTTTGAACGGCTCATGCAATAACAACCAATAAATATAATAGAAAAGGAATAAATATTTTATAGATCGAGTCGGACTTATATGAAATATCTCGATTATTTAATAACACACTCGGTGCTTTGATTTAACATTCGATATCGCAATGCCTATAATAACACCTGATGTATAAGGATGGTACAAAATATAATTCCAGTATTTTAGCGCTAGATAGCGTAAAATCGACTCATGAGTCATCAAAGTACAACGTTTTTGGTGCTCTGGTTAGAAATCGATATTGCATATAGTAATAGAGATATTAAAAAAATGATCAACATATACAATAGCCTGCATCAACACTGAAATAACCATTGTCTTTAGATGGCTATTCAGCCGTCATTGTCAGTTCAGGCCAACACTGCAAGTTTTTTTAATCGCTCCGATACTAATTTTTCGTCAACAACAAAATATAATAGGATTAACTCATGAACGTTTCTCAAATCGCTAGCGCGATTTTGCTCGCTACGTCTGTTGCAACATCAGCTTACGCGTCAGAATTAACGGAACTAGCGGATATCAAGCAAGAGCTAGCAGAGATAAAGCAACAGTTAGCGAAGAATGCAGAAGCTGACGCTTCATCAATCAAAGTTGGCGGCGCGGTTCGCTTTCAATATTCAATAAAAGACTACGACAACGACGATAAAGATCGCAACGGCGATTTTGACTTTGACGTTTTCCGTTTAGATTTTAACGGTACCATTGGTGAAATAACGTTATCAGCACAATATCGCTGGTACCAATACATGGATGCGGTGCATCACGCCTATTTGGGCTATCAAGTTAACGAAAATTGGAATGCAAAACTTGGTATCACCCAAGTGCCATTCGGTAACTTAACGTACAACTCAAACAGCTTTTTCTTTAGCAGCAATTTCTATGTTGGCTTAGAAGACGATTATGATGCAGGTCTGTCGTTTACCGGTATTTATGACAAGCATGATATCCGTATCGCGTTTTTCAAAACTGACGAGTTAGGTGGTATCGATGGCTACGTTAGTGATAAAACCGGTCGTTATTCTTATGATGTTGTCGGCACTAGAGACTTAACTCAAGAAGGTATTTGGGATACGCCGTCACAAGGACTCGCAGATGACAGCACGTTAAACTTGCGTTACAGCTATCATTTTGACTTGGCAGAAGTGGGCGCATCAATCCTTTCTGGTGGTCTTGAAGGTGAGAACGGCGACGCTGGTGATCATAACGCTTACGCATTTCATGTTAAAAGCCAAATCGACAACCTCGGCATCATGTTCCAATACACTGATTACGAATATGACTTAAATGACGATGCAGACTTTGTTACTGTTGGCGCGTATGCGTTCCACGATACGATTCCGGCATCTGCTAGCATCATTAACCTTAACGTTTCGTACTCGTTACCCGTTCAAATTGGTCCCGTGACTAACCTGACGTTCTATAACGATTATAGCTTGATGAACAATAAATCTGGCGATCTTAACGAAGACACAATGATGAATGTATCAGGGATCATGGCAACTGCTGGTAGTCTATATACCCTAATTGACTTCGCTGTTGCTAAGAACCAACCGTTCCTGGGTGGCAGCTTAGCGGGCGATAGCGACGACACGAATAGTCGTTTCAATATCAACTTCGGTTTCTATTTCTAGCCCTAGTTCAGCATTAGCAGAATACATGACGATGTATTCTGCTAATTCCCTAGCCCATTTGTGACTGTAAGTAATTTTGCACACCAATCTTGTCGATTAGCCCCAAATGTTGCTCAATCCAATAGATATGATCCATTTCAGTGTCATCGAGTAGTTCGACCAATATGTCGCGACTGACATAATCTTGCTCTTTTTCGCAGATACCAATAATCTTGCGCAGGCTATCCGCCACAATATATTCCGCCGCTAAATCGTTCTTAAGCATTTGTTCGACATTGTCGCCAACATTGACCGGCTCACGCGACACGGTGTCCGCTTTTCCTTCTAGAAATATGATACGTTCGATTAAACGCTTGGCGTGGCCTAGCTCCTCTTCATGTTCGTGCATCAACTGTTCGTGGAGTTTGTTAATTCCCCAGTCCTCATATAACTTGCCATGAGCAAGGTACTGATCCATCGACGTCAACTCGAGCGTTAGCTGTTTGTTTAGGTTGTCTATTACTATTTGTTTACCGTTCATGTTATTGCTCCATCATCGACTGTTGGTAGTTTTCAATACCGGTGTTATCAATTAAAAATTGCTGCGCTTCAATCCAATCAACGTACTCTTCTTCGTCATCGAGTATTTCGACCAATAATTCACGGCTGACATAATCCGCTTCGCTTTCGCACAGATCAATGGCACTACGAAGTGACTTAATTTGTTCATGCTCAAAGTCTAAATTACATTGCAGCATTTCGCTGGTGTGCTCGCCAATACGCAGCCGCCCGAGCTGTTGTAAATTAGGCAGTCCTTCCAAAAATAAAATACGTTCAATCAATTTATCGGCCTGTTTCATGTCCTTAATTGATTTCTTATAATCTTTTTTATTGAGCTGCTCTAGTCCCCAATTTTTATAGATCCGCGCATGGAGAAAATATTGATTGATTGACGTTAGCTCGATGGTCAAAATTTGATTTAACGTCGTCACGATGACTGATTTGGCTTTCATGATAAGTACCCTAATACTTAAGTTAGATGCTTCATCATAGTTCATATAACCACCAACCATATAGACTAAATTTTCATAACCACGGAGTTAATATACTCCTTACAAATAAGCAACTTATAACATTAATGGTAATGATTAACGTTTGCCATTTGGCTTAGTTTTAGGTTGTTTAAGATTGGTACCATGCGAGGGTTGACATGTTCGATACATCGAACAAGTTAATCACGATTAGAACTCAGCTTTGATAATTCGACTAGGTCTTGGCAAACCTCGACGCAGGCCTCTTTTGCTCGGTCACTGACGCTTGTCACCGATATAAACTGATGCATGCAATCGTAAAAATGACGATGTCTAACGTCAACCCCTGCTTGCTTTAGTGATTGTGCATAGTCTCGTCCTGAATCACACAACGGATCAAACTGCACCGTTAACAAGTAAGTCCGTGGACTCTGTACAAGATGTCGCGACATAATGGGGCTAGCCAATGGCGTGTCGGCCTGCTCACTATCGCGTAATAACTCGCCCCTAAAATAGTCCACGATGGTGCTGGTTAACAATAATGATTTGTCATACATTCGGTGTGACAGAGTAAGCCCGCGCATATCGGTCAATGGATAAATTAAAAATTGAAATGCGGGTGGCTGTTTTACTTGCACCGATAGATCTTGCTGCTCTGCTACCAACCCTAAAACGACCGCCAAATAACCACCAGCACTATCGCCACCAACACCAATCGGCTGGCTATCAAGCCCGAGCTTAACCGCATTGTCCACCACCCAATTCCACGACTCAATGGCATCGATAATTGCCGCCGGAAACTTATGCTCAGGCGCAAGTCGATAATCCACCGACAGCACAACCTGCCGACCGTGATGTGCCAACAGACGACAGAATCGGTCGTGGGTCTCTAAACTCCCAATCACACCACCGCCGCCATGAAAATAAACCATCGAACTCTGCGTTGCTAGCTGAGGGTAGTAAGCACGGATTGTAACGACACGATCTGGGTGATGAAGATTCACCTGATGGTTTTCAACGCGTTTCATCTCAATTTCTCTCAAGCCATTGAGTCGATCAAAACACTTAAAACTCAAACGCTGCAACCATAACGGTAAGCGCTGTATCGCCGGCAACCATTGTATGACACGACCAACACGTCGTTGACTCGCATCTAGTTGTTGAAAATCCGTCATGCCACTTCATCCATCATATTTTTATACTGGCTTAAAAGTATACACCATAACAGTGAGTTACGAGTTAAACCCTCAATCAATACTTATTAATACAGTGATAAACACCAAATCGTCGTCACGGCTGTAAGTAATACCAAACACCAATGAATCTTGTATTTTAAGTTATTACGTACTTTACTAATGTTATATCAATAGCACGGAGTAGGTATGAAGATTTTAACAATAGTGTTCGCTTTAATCACAACGATGTCATTCAGTGCCTTAGCGGGCGAGCAGGTCAAGCTGGGTATTGTTGGTAATGTCGGTGCCGATGGCTTTTTTAGTTCAACGGTTAGTTCTTTTAAAATTGAAAAAGTGACTCCAAATTCACCAGCTGAAAAAGCAGGATTGCTTGCAGGGCAAAAGGTTATTGCCATCGACGGTTGTGAAATACCTGGCTGTCCGGTGGACCAAGCCAAAAAGCTCATCCGTAAGGAGTCTGGAGAAACGTTAACGCTGCTGTTAGAAAATGAAGACGGTACCCAGACTCTCGTAAAAGTTGCCATGGACGCGTGGGAAGACTAGGTCTAACCCAATGTATGACGTGATACTATTGAAATAATAGAGAATTTACGAGACCTCAGTCAAAGGATTAAATATGAACTATTTTCGAAGAGCATGCGGCAGTGACGCTCGCTTTCTCTCTGAATTAGCTTTTCGAGCAAAAGCTCACTGGGGCTACACGCCTGAATTTATGGATGCATGTCAGCGTGAGCTTTGTTATACGCCAATTCAAATTGACGATAAAAACGATATCTACACCGTTGCCATTAAAGAAGACGATATTGTTGGCTTCTATAAACTCGAAAATATTCACCACCCAAGAATAGTATTAGATGATCTATTCGTTGAACCATCGCTGATGGGGCTAGGTATTGGCAAAATGTTATTTGAAGATGCCAAGCAGACCGCGATAAATCATCATGGCTTATACCTCGATGTCCAAAGTGATCCAAACGCTAAGGACTTCTATGAAAACATGGGGATGAGCGTCACTGGTCAACAACAGTCTGATGTGATTAAAGGGCGCTTTCTACCAACGCTAACAATGTCCCTAACCAGTTAATTACCAAGAGCTAAAGCTTGAAACGGCTCGATTTTTCGTCAGATACTCACAGTTCTGTGACACTTAACGACCGATTAATTCTTTTTTCTCAAAATTGTCGTAAAATCCAATCCTATTCTCACTAATATCGACCCTATCATGAAGATTAATCAAATGACTCGCGCTCTAAAATCCGGTCTTATCACTGCTCTCTTAAGCTATAGCTGTGCCTCATACGCTAATCCCGACAAGTTTTATGCTAATCCGGCACTACAATCCACAGCCCCAGCAGCGTTTGCATTAAGCCCACAAAATGCGCCGTGGCTCAAGCAGGCTCATCAACAACGATCGCAACACGCGCAGCAGTTCTTTAAGGCGCTCAAGGGCGAAGATAAGCTATTTAATTCACTATTAGATTGGGCGAACGTATCGTTTGAGCAAAGAATGGCATTGTTGCCGTCAGTATTTAACATTGAGTGTCAGGCGTTAGCAATGATCTGCCCAGAGCTTGTGATTAATAACACATTGTATCCATCACGCGCGGTCAATTTTGTGTTTGATGTCCGCAATCCCGGTTCGGGGTTAGTGTTTCTTAACCCTGATAAACTAAAGACTATGGATACCTATGCCCCACTGGCCTTTTTAATCCATGAAACACGCCACGCTTATCAGTTTCAACTCGGTTTTTCACAGCAAACATTACTCGCCAAAGGCTACCAAGCGGCCTTTACGGCCCAAGCTGAACTTAGCGGCTATTCGTTTAGCGATTTTCTAACCTTGCTCAACGAATATGAAGCGTTTCAATTTGGCAACCACGTTATCGGGTTGCTGACCCAATGGCGTGTTGATATGACGGACATGGGCACGTTTACCAGCCAGTTTGGGGATAATGCCCAACTCAAGATAGATTTGCTCAAACTCGCCAGCGCTAACGATCATCACACTCTACTAGAGAGCTATAATCAGCGAGCACAGGCACAGTATCGACTCCGTAGTCAGCAATAAAGATAAGCAATATTGAGGCTTAGCAAGGTGTGGTAGAGTTAACGGAACCAGCCATGTAAAATCCTCAATGGCTATTTCTTTGCCTTCTCAACCATTGCCTCACCAAGCTTGCTTGCAATATTTTGCGCAGCTAAACCTGTTGCAAAGAAACGACCTAAACCGATGCTGGCCGCGGCCACTCCCCCCTCGGTATCAACGTTAAAATTACCAAACGTTGATAGAGCATCTGTTTTGGTGCCATCTGTAGAGGTAAGAATTTTTTCGAAATTTTTATCCTTATCCCTCACAGCAACAGGCACGATGGCGATGCTTTTTGTCTTAAAACCTAACACCATGTCAACACCTTGCTCAGATGCTTCAATGCCCACGCCAAGGGATGTTTTATCGGCAAAAATCAGCGGCAAGGTGCTGCCACAGCCTCCCAAAAACGAAGAGGCGAGGATAACTGAACTCAGTGCGATTGTTTTACTAATCATGATTTACTCCTTGGTAATGTTAATAAAGCAACTGTCTTTTATGTCGCTTAGTAGCGTGGCGATATTTTTCGCTTGTTCTGTACTGTCAATCCAAAAGACTACCCTACAAGATTCATCGAGATAGGCGGCGCTGACGCGGCTATACCCGAGAAAAAAGCTATCACTTAATAGATGTACGCCAACGCCGTCAACATTCACAACTAGAGGCATATTTTCCGGGGTCACAATATTAACGACGCCAAACCCCTGACTGACATCAACGCTCCCGTCCAACCGATGAATATGGACAGAACTACAGGCGGTCAGCGAAATAGCCAACCATAAAACGAAAACGTTGCGGATATTCACTTGTTCTCGCAGGATTTGGGTAATTGAGTGAGCCCTTTTAGCGTCCATGTTTTCGCCCTGGTATTGTTAAAGTCAGTGTTATTATCATACTGAAACACTGCTTGCGTTTGAATATATGTCGTCACGGTTGGCTTGGTAATAGCATCGGGTTTTTCTAATGCCAATTCCACAATGGTGCCCGCAGCGATGGACTCTGGAGGTTGGTCTGTACATTGAGAACGGTGAGCAAACTCATCAGGATCTTTATAACTGTATTTGTGATACCACAGTGGCGTGGAATCAAGTTTGTTCAGCAGGTGGGTATTACCCAAGCGATGTTTAGGGGTATTGGTGGCCCATGACAGCAATTTATCTACAGGATTCCAGACACCATAATTATTCGATTTTGTGCCGTTAGCATGAAAGACTAACTCGACCGTGGGCGCGTTTTTCGGGTCACTTTCGTCAACGATAAATTCTGCGAAACTTGCACTATCAGATATTTTTCCTGCGGGATTAACCGTTATACCTTCAATAGGATGAGCGTTCTCATTGAATCGATTAATAAATTTCGCTTCCGAGGGCAATGAATGTGCAATACCAGAGGTAACTACCTCATGACCAAATACGCGGTCGCCGATTGATAAATAGAATAGACTTGAGAAATGAACATCACCGCTAATAACCAGCAGTCTGTCATTCATATGGCGCTTAAAATGCTCTTTTAATACCTTAATCAGTTCGTTGCGCGAATGCACATTTTGATCCGAGCCCCAGCCATCGATTAAGTCATCTTTTATCTCAAGATTCCACCATGCCGGTTCAATTCGTTTTGACGGAAATAAAGGGGTACCAACAGTTAACACAAACAAATCGCCATGATCATCGCTACCTGAAGCTAACCATTTCTTAACTCGGCTCTTAGCGGTACAATCAAAAATTTGGTTGTGATGTCTAACATTTCTCACGCTACGAGAGTCTAGCATTAGGCCGTGAGTTCGTTGATGCAACGAAAAATCGGTGTGCAGCACTTCATCGCCGGCAACCAAGTCATTGTATGTCTCTTGATTTACCCCTTTAGGGGCATAGCGACGCAACAGTTGGTTGGCGATAAAGGCATGACGTGCCTGTTTGTAATAGCGCTGCCAAGCTTTAGGTTCCTTTTTATCATCCTTGATCCAGCTTCTATTTTCATCATACTGGGAGCCCCAACCATCACGAATTTCATGATCGTCCCACATCATCTTACTGGAGGTATTCGAAAACGCATTCGCCACCGCCGGATTACTAAAATTGTAGCGATATACCGTTTTTAGTGCTTTGGTTATAGACGCAGAATCATTCTCGATCAGCCATTCATTGGACCTGTTACCTTTAAAGAACGCTAACGATTGCTCCTTCTTTGGCGCCGGATCGACATAAACTTGATCGCCAACCCCCAGCACTAAGTCAGGTGAAAAAGGTAATTGACCATTGCTGTCTTCACCCCGAGCTCGCTGCCCCATTCGTAACCATAATGAAAGGTCTCTCGCTAATATTCCTGTTTTACCATCGCGCCGTTCTGATGAGAACGGTTCGCTACAACTATAGGCTAAGAAACTATATTTTGATTGTTTTGGCCGCATAGCAGGCAAGGTAAACGTGGTGCTGTTTTGATTAAAGTGGAGTTGGCAATCGAGTATTCTTTGTGGCTCACGTCGGACAATATCAAGATAGGCGACACGATACATTGGGTCATACACCGCTTCGTACAAAGGGACGTCACGATAAGAATCATCACTTGAACCTCGACACTCAACGCGCCATTGGCGATTCATTTCCCCACTATAATCAACATCATCGGTGAGTACCCAAATTGAGGTGCCTAATTGATTTGAACCACCGACCTGTACGGTTAAAGGCGGCAGCTCGACCGGCAAATTCGATTTAGCATCATGCACGCTATCCCAAAGCACCTTGTAGCGTTTCTCGAGTTGGTCCGCCGATATTTTTTTCGGCGCTTGGTCTGAGGTAGCCGCACAGCCAGCCAGAACAACAAATAGTGGAAAATACTTCATAATTAATCCAACACTTATCTGAATGGAACATTAACAGAGTAGATGTCATATCCATATAATTCAAATTATCAATTGAATATTTATTGAACAAACAGGATTAAATAGCCGGCAGCTCAATGTGTATCGAGTAAATAGTTGAGGTGGGGTTTAGTAAAGAATAAACTCAGACACAGCATGTCTGAGTTACATAATCCGATTGATAAAGCCTATCGAGAAAGCCTATTGATAAAGATTGGCAATATAATCTTGAGCAACATCAGACCATAAGAAGCGGGCGGCGGCGGCTTGTTTTTTTACCTTCGCCCACTGTTTTGGTGACTCGTTGCGCATCAATAACACCTCGTCTAACCGTTGCAGCATGTTTTGAGCTTGTTGGTCAGGCGAGTTACCAGCAAAACCAAAGCCGTTGACGTTGTCGATAACAGTATCAAGCAGGCCACCTACTTGATGAACCAAACAAGGTTGAGCGGTGCGCATTGCCAACATTTGGCTGATTCCACAGGGTTCAAATGAACTCGGCATTAAGAACAAATCACCACTGGCATAGATCGGTAATGACAATGCTTCGGCATAGCCACAGACAAAGATTAGGTTGTGACGATAGGCGGCGACTTCGGCGATGAAATCTTCGAGGTCGCTTTCACCACTGCCTAAGATGATCAGCAAATCGTTGTTATTTAATCGGTCAAGCAAATGCTCGAGTGACGAGCGACCATCACTCATTTTATACTGAAGCAGTTTTATTTTTTGATCACTAACACGGCCAACCGAGGTCATAATAAACGGAGTGCTTTTGCTGCTGTTAACCTTGTCACTCCATGATGCTAATGAGTTTAGCGCCAATTGGTGACGACCTTCATTTTTACCAGCCGCCTGCCAATCTCGTAACTGAGCTTGGATGTCGGTGATACAGTTGGCCAGGTTAGCTTTAGGCATCAAGTCAGAAGTGTATTCACAGCCATTGAGAATACCAACTAAGCGTTGCTCATCATGGGCTGCTTTTAGGTCACCCTCCAATCCTTCACCGCCGACAAACCCATGAGCTGGATTACTTGGCTGTTGCACTTCCAGCAGATAATTGGGTGATACTACGTGTACTTTATCACACAGGTTTATCGCCGCGCGCATTGGATTGAAGCAATCTTGATAACGCGGGTCTTTCACTTGCTCATAATCATAACTCAAATTAGGGAACCAACTCTCAAGCGCTGATTCATCCCACGATAGCGGCCTAATTCCCTGCAGGGATAAATTATGAATAGTGTACACAAAGGGGATTTTTTTCAGTGAAAAATAGACCGGATCACTGTTGGCTAAAATAGCAATTAACGCCGTGTGCCAATCGTGCAGATGAATAACATCAGGCTCACCGAATTGGCGCTCTAAAATAGCTTGCGTGGTACCTTGGCAAAACAGTGCAAACTTAGAGGCGTCGGTTGAGAACGGACGGCCAGGTGGATCGTTGCTGTATATTTTACCGGCTTCTTCTGGTGCTAATAACGGATGTTCAACCACCCAAGTCGTTAATCCGGGATGTTGCTTGTCTGGCGCTAGCTGGTAGATATCTAGGGTCTCGACTTGTTGTCTGAACTTCACCGAGACACTGTCTTTTTTAACCGCGCCATCAAAGGTCGAAAACTTTTGATAGCCAGGACAAATAACATCAACTTGATGGCCAAGTTTCGCAAGTGCTCGCGGGATATCTCGTATAACATCCCCCATGCCACCGACTTTGCCACCAGGTAATGCGCCATTTTCGGCAGCAATCATCAATATTTTCATAACTTAAGACCTTAATTTATTACGAAGGCCAATCGCAAGACGCGATTGGCCACTGAACTTAGAGCACCTAATATTAGGTGATCACATCGGGCGCGCTACGTCCGGTAAAGCGATGAATCGACGCTAACTGCTCACCGGCGCGGATCAAGTTGGCGAGAGCTTGTTGCGGATCTTGGTTTAGATCGTCGCTATTTGACTCAAAGCAATCGTAGTAAACCCGCAAGGTCGCCCCAGCAGTACCGGTGCCAGACAATCTAAAGACGATGCGTGCATCCCCTTTAAAATAGATCCGTAATCCCTGATTGCTACTTTCGCTGCCATCGACGGGATCGACATAATGAAAATCGTCCGCTGATTCAACGGTCATGCCTGCAAATTCCTGTCCCGACAACGTGGCTAACTTGCCACGTAACTCGCTGATTAACAAGCCTGCTTGCTTAGCATCCACATTTTCAAAATCATGACGTGTAAAGTAATCACGACCATACTGTTGCCAATGCTGTTGCACCACAGCACTGGCACTACCGCGAATCGCGATAATGTTAAGCCAAAACAGGACAGCCCATAGGCCATCTTTTTCACGCACATGATTTGAACCGGTGCCAAAGCTTTCTTCACCGCACAAAGTCATCTTGTTGGCATCCATTAAGTTACCAAAGAACTTCCAGCCTGTTGGTGTCTCAAAACAGTTAATACCAAGTCCTTTAGCGACACGATCAACCGCGCGGCTAGTGGGCATAGAGCGCGCAACTCCGGCAAGCCCCGTTGCATAGCCCGGTATCAATTTAGCGTTAGCCGCTAACACGGCAAGTGAATCACAGGGGTTAATATAGAAACCACCGCCTAGCACCATGTTGCGATCACCATCACCATCAGAGGCCGCGCCAAAATCCATGCCCGGCTCACCATTCATTTTAGCCACCAGCTCTTTGGCATGGACGAGATTAGGATCGGGATGGCCACCGCCAAAATCTTCAAGAGGAACGGCATTAATCACGGTACCGGCTTTAGCACCTAGTCGTTTCTCTAAAATATCCACCGCATAAGGGCCTGTTATCGCATGCATTGCATCGAAGCACATATTAAAATCAGGGGTACTAAGCATGGTTGATATTTTGTCAAAGTCGAAAATACTCGCCATGAGCTCGGCGTAGTCTGCCACCGGATCAATAATCTCAACAATAGTTGATGCCACTTCAAAACGACCTAATTGGTCAAGGTCGAGATCGCCACCATTAATCGTTAAAAACGACGCAATAGTTTCGGTTTGTTGAAAGATAGCATCGGTAATGCTCTCGCTAGCAGGGCCGCCATTAACACCGTTGTATTTGATACCGAAGTCTTCATCGGGGCCCGCAGGATTATGACTCGCTGACAAAATAATACCGCCGTCAGTGCCATTTTTACGAATCACACAAGACGCTGCAGGTGTCGACAACAGCCCGCCCCGACCAATAATCAGATGACTAAAGCCGTTCGCCACCGCCATCTTAATGATGGTTTGAATCGCTGGGCGGTTGAAGTAACGACCGTCGCCACCAACCACCAGCGATTTGCCCTGACAGTCGCCAATGACATTGAAAATCGCTTGCACGAAATTTTCTAGATAATGCGGCTGACTAAATTCAACCACTTTTTTACGTAAGCCTGAGGTACCAGGTTTTTGACCGGGAAATGGTGTTGTTTTAATCGTTATGACACTCATCACTAGTCCTCCATTTCTATTCGCTTGGGCTATTAAAATAGTAATTTATTCCAATAGCCAATCACTATGACACTAGGTTATGCATAGCCTTCTGGCTGCTTAAGCATGCCGCGAGTAACCAACACAATGCCCTGATCAGAGACTCTAAAACCGTGCTCTTTATCTTGCTCTGCATCGTATCCAATAACCATGCCATCCGGAACATGACAGCCACGATCAATAATCGCATTTTTAATTTTCACATTTTTGCCGATCTCAACTTCAGGTAACACAACAGCTCCCTCAATCAATGAACCAGCATCGACTCGAACGTTAGAGAACAACACCGATTGACGTATCGCCGCACCTGAAATGATACACCCACCAGAGACCATTGAATCGACAGCACGACCACTGTGGCCATCACTTCTGGAGACGAATTTAGCGGGCGGCAATTGCTCTTGATAGGTCCAAATAGGCCATTGCGAGTCATAAATATCGAGCTGAGGCTCTGACTTAATTAACTCCATGTTTGCTTGCCAAAAAGAATCTAAGGTGCCAACGTCACGCCAGTAAGCACGTTCGCCGGTATCGGGATCTTTAAACGAATAAGCATGAACATGCGTATCTTCAATAATTGACGGGATGATATCGTTACCAAAGTCATGACTTGAATTTTTATCATCAGCATCTTTTTGTAAGATCTCAAGCAAGAAGTCGGTATCGAAAATGTAGTTACCCATCGACGCAAGCGTTGAACCGGGATTGCCGGGTACTTCGGCAGGATGTGCAGGTTTTTCTTGAAAGCCAATCACTCGATTCTTATCATCCACCTGCATCACGCCAAACGCGTTTGCCGCTTCTTCAACAGGTACTTCAAGACAACAAACTGACATTTTAGCGCCACTCTCAGCATGTTCTACCAGCATGTTGCCGTAGTCCATCTGATAAATATGATCGCCAGAAAGCACCAACACATGTTTTGGTCGCTCACTGCGAATAATATCCATATTCTGGTAAATAGCATCGGCAGTGCCTAGATACCAGTCTTTAGAGTAGCGTTGTGACGCTGGTAAAATCTCTACCCCTTCACCCAGCTCTTTCTTAAAATGGCTCCAACCTCGAACGATGTGTCGTACTAACGAATGCGCCTTATACTGAGTAAGGATCCCCACTCGCCTGATGCCTGAATTGATACAATTAGATAACGGAAAATCGATAATTCGATATTTACCGCCGAAATACAACGCGGGTTTAGCACGCCAATCCGTTAATTCATAAAGCCTAGAACCGCGGCCCCCCGCCAAAATTAAGGCATAGGTATTTTTTGTCAATAAACTCACGTAGCGTGGATTTTGTTCTTGCATAGCACAATTCCTTCTTGGTTGTTTTAACTACTCTTTTTATAATTCGCGATGCCAGATGTCATCTCGATATTCGCCGATGGTACGGTCACTGGAAAAGCATCCGCTAGCGGCGGTATTAAGGATGCTCAGGTTAGCCCACTTTTTCTTGTCTTGGTATGCTTCGCCGACACGTTGTTGGGCGTCAACATAACTGCGAAAATCTGCTGCGGTCATCCATGGATCGTTTTCGTTACGAACCGCATCGATGATTGAATTGAAAAGTCCATTCTCGAACAAGTTGAAATGCCCGCTTTCTAATAGCTGCATCACACGAGAGAAATCTTGATCGTTGTCGATGTAGCTATTTGGATGATAATTGCCTTTGGTGGTTTCCACCTCGTCGGCTGTCAGCCCAAAGAGAAAGAAATTTTCAGCGCCAACCGCGTCTCTAATCTCGATGTTTGCGCCATCGAGGGTGCCGATAGTCACTGCGCCATTCATCATAAACTTCATGTTACCGGTGCCAGATGCTTCCTTACCCGCCGTCGATACTTGCTCCGACAAGTCGGTTCCCGGACAAATAACTTCCATTGCAGTGACACAATAATCAGGAATAAAGGCGACTTTGAGCCAATCATTGGCAAGAGGATCGCGATTGATCACTGCGGCAACATTGTTAACCAACTTAATAATCGTTTTAGCCATTTCGTAACCTGGCGCTGCTTTACCTCCAATCAACACACAACGTGGCTGCATATTGGCGGTGTCGCCACGACGAATACGGTCATATAGGTGAATAACGTGCAATACATTTAATAGCTGACGTTTGTATTCATGAATACGCTTCACCTGCACATCAAACATCATGTTAGCGTCGAATCGAACCTCAGTTTTTTCAAACACTAAATCTGACAGCGCTTGTTTGTTGGCTTGCTTAATTGCCATGAATTTTTTGGCAAATTTAGCATCACTACTATAAGACTTGAGCTTGGCCAATTGATCATAATCGGTGATCCATTCATCGCCAATGGTCGCTTTAACTAAATCGGCCAAGCCAGGGTTACAATGAGCTAACCAACGACGCGGCGTCACGCCATTCGTCTTGTTGTTAAATTTTTCAGGCCATAATTGATAGAAATCGTTAAATAGACCACGCTTTAATAAGTCAGTATGCAGCGCTGCTACGCCGTTGACAGAGTAGGCACCCACAATCGCTAGGTAGGCCATACGAACACGCGGGTGGTCACCTTCTTCGATAATCGACATCCGGCGTTGGCGTTCAGTATCACCAGGCCATTTGTCAGCAACTTGGGTCAAGAAACGGGCATTAATCTCGTAAATAATATCGAGCAGGCGCGGCAACAATTCACCAAACAAGCCCGTTGACCACGCCTCAAGCGCTTCTGGTAACAAGGTGTGATTGGTGTAAGCCATCGTTTTGCTCGTGATGTCCCAAGCCTTATCCCAACCTAAACCATAGTCGTCCATTAGCAGTCGCATTAATTCAGGTACAGCTACTGTCGGATGAGTGTCATTGAGTTGAAAAGCATTTTTGTTGGCGAAATTGGTAAAATCAGTGCCGTGTTTACCAACCCAGCGGGCGATAATGTCTTGCAGGCTCGCACTAGCAAGGAAATATTGCTGACGCAGACGTAGCTCTTTACCTTGCTCGCTGACATCATTTGGGTAGAGCACCATGGTGATCTGTTCGGCGCGATTTTTATCTGACACTGCGTCGATGTAACTACCATCGTTAAATTCTTTTAAATCAAACTCATCGGTTGCTTCAGATTTCCACAGGCGCAATGTATTAACCGTTTCATTGCGATAGCCCGGTACTGGTACATCATATGGCACAGCCAATACGTCTTGGCTGTTTACCCAACGCGCTTTTTGTTCGCCGTTTTGATCGTTGTAATATTCGGTATGACCGAAGAATTTCACACGGCGAGTATTTTCTGGGCTTTCGATTTCCCACGGATTGCCTTTACGTAACCACGGATCAGGAAACTCAACCTGAAAACCATCTTCAATTTTTTGATGAAACATGCCGTATTGATAACGAAGACCATATCCAGTCACTGGTAGGGCGAGTGTCGCACAACTATCGAGAAAACATGCCGCAAGTCGGCCAAGACCGCCGTTGCCTAGTCCAGCGTCCATTTCTTCGCTTTCGACCTCTTCAAGCTGACACGCATATTGACTCAATGCCTCGCGAACTTCGGTCTCTAGATCGAGATTGAGTACTGCATTATTGAGGCTACGCCCCATTAAAAATTCAAGCGACAGGTAGTTAATACGCTTTGGTTGTTCTTCGTCATAACGATCACGGGTTTTTCGCCATTTTTCAACCAATTTGTCACGCACTGTTAAAGCGAGAGCTTGGTATAAATAATGGTGCGACTCTTTTGCTTTGTCGCGTCCTAGCGTTAGTTCAAAATGACGTTGCAGATCGTTCTGCAACGCGGATGAATTGTTTGTTGTTACTTGTACTTTGGTACTCTTCTTTGTATTTTTCGTCATTTTATTGCCACGTTATATGTTGTTGATTCAGATCGGGTCTGAACTTAAAATTTGCATTGAGTGTGCGGCTAAAATAAGCCCAGACTCAACGCTTGAATGTGTTGCCCTTGACGAATCATTAGCGGTATCGATAATGAGATGTAACGGTTCAGTTAATGTGTTGGGGAACCGACAAGACTGCGCGGTATCTGCACCATTGAAGATCACTAATAAATATTTATTACCGCCACTTTCGGTCAGTAAATAGCTGATAAATTTATTGTCTGGCGCATCCCAATCTTGCGTGGTCATCTCGCTGCCAAGCTGATTAAACCACTCGATGCTTTCTCGGCTATCATCGGTAGGTTGATGACGGTAGGTAGCTGGCTGTAGCACCGAAAATTGCTTGCGCAGCGCCAGTAATTTAGTGGTGAATTGAGTTAGCGCCGCCTGTTCTTCGCCAATGCCAGCCCAATCAATCCAGTTGATGTCGTTGTCTTGGCAATAGGCATTATTATTGCCCTGTTGGGTGCGCCCCATTTCATCGCCAGCTAGCAACATCGGCACCCCCTGTGACATCATCAGAGTCGCCAAAAAATTACGCTGCATTTGCCAGCGTAATCCGTCTATAATTGGATCGTCAGTAGGGCCTTCTACGCCATAGTTTTTGCTGTGGTTACTGCCATGTCCGTCGTTATTGTCTTCGAGGTTGGCCAAATTATGACGCTCCTGATAACTGACAATATCGCGTAATGTGAAGCCATCATGACTGGTGATAAAGTTAATTGATGCATAAGGCGGTCGTCCGCTGCCCTCAAAGAAATCAGACGAACCATGAAGACGGCGCGCCAGCTCAGGAAGTTGATGCCTGTCTCCAGCCCAGAATTTACGGATGGTGTCGCGGTAACGATCGTTCCATTCGCTCCACGGTGCTGGATAATTTCCAAGTTGATAGCCACCAGGCCCCAAATCCCAAGGCTCTGCAATTAATTTGCAGTTAGCTAACACGGGATCTTGAGCGATAATTTGAAAGAACGCCGAGGTTTGGCTAAACCCTTGTGGTTGCCTGCCAAGGATTGAAGCGAGGTCGAAGCGAAATCCGTCAACGCCCATCACTTCCACCCAATAACGCAAGCTGTCGATAATCAGTTGCATCACGCGAGGATGGTGAACATTGAGGGTATTACCACAACCGGAATCATTAACGTAGTAACGTTTGTCATCAGGCATCAGTTGATAATACGAGGCGTTGTCGATGCCGCGAAAACTAACTGTTGGCCCTAAATGGTTACCTTCACAGGTGTGGTTGTAGACAACATCGATCACGACTTCTAGCTCAGCCTCGTGAAACGCATCAACCATCTGACGAAATTCTTCAATTGAGTCGCCACTCAGATAGTTCTGGTGCGGCGCAAAGAACGATAGGCTGTTGTAGCCCCAGTAATTGGTTAAGCCTTTCTGCTCTAGAAAGTGTTCATCGATAAAACCTTGCACCGGCAATAACTCAACGGTGCTAACACCCAAATCTTTAAAATATTTAATCACTTCAGGTTGTGCCATGCCAGCAAAAGTACCTTTTATGGACGCTGGTACATCCGGGTGATTGATGGTGAAGCCACGAACATGTGTTTCCACCACCGATGTTTGTTGCCAAGGAATAGTGTTCTTTCCCTTGTTTGGCGTATTGAAAGGTTCAACCACCACCGCTTTAGGCATCCATTTGGCATTGTCACTGCTGTCAAATGACAAATCTTCTAGCGCATCATCACTGTCAAAACCATAGTGAGATTTGTGCCACACAAATTCGCCTCGCGACTGTTTCGCGTAAGGGTCGAGTAGCAGCTTATTGGCATTAAAACGATGCCCTTGTTCCGGTAGAAATGGGCCATGAACCCGATAACCATAACAACAACCCGGTTTAAGGTTAGCAATGTAACCGTGCCAAATATCAGTGGTTTTCCGGGTTAACATCAGCCGCGCAATTTCGTGCTGGCCAGTGTTATCATAAAGACACAATTCCACCGCATCGGCGTTGGCGGAGAACAACGCAAAGTTGGTACCGCTACCATCGTAGGTAGCCCCTAATGGGTAAGGCTGACCTGCTGTTACATCCGTTTGATTGAGCTGCTCGGCCATCGTGTTAAACCAACTTAAACATGACAGTAGCTAACGGTGGTACCGTGATTGAAATAGCCTGCTGTTGACCATCCCATTGGCTGTCATAACTGTGCAAGTCACCATTGGCTTGTCCGCTGCCGCCATATTGACTGTCGTCGGTGTTAATACACTCACGATATGTCCCTGAATGGGGGACACCCAGCTGATAATTATGATGAACATTAGGAGTCATATTTGAAATAATCACCACCGTTTCTGCTGGCTTATTACCTTGACGAATCCAAGCAAAAATAGATTGCTGATGATTATCCAGTTGCAACCACACAAAGCCATTAGCATCGGCATCTAATCGATAAAGAGCAGGCAGCGCGCGGTAAGTATTATTGAGATCACGAACCAAGCTTTGGACACCGCGATGCGGATGATGTTCGAGCAAATGCCAGTCGAGACTTTTGTCGTGATTCCATTCGTCGTATTGCGCAAACTCACAGCCCATAAACAGCAATTTCTTGCCAGGATGAGCCCACATAAAGCCGAGATAAGCACGTAAATTAGCAAATTTTTGCCAATCATCACCGGGCATTTTGTTAAGTAATGAGCCTTTGCCGTGCACCACTTCATCGTGACTAATTGGCAAGACAAAATTCTCGTCCCACGCGTAGACGGTACTAAAGGTCATTTCATTATGATGGTGCTGACGGTGGATTGGATCTTTGCTGATGTAATCGAGCGAGTCGTTCATCCAACCCATGTTCCACTTGAAGCCAAAGCCAAGACCGCCGCCATCAACGGGCGCCGACACACCAGGCCAAGCCGTCGATTCTTCGGCAATCATCATGATCCCAGGATGATTGTTGTACACACGAGCATTGACCGATTGCATCATCGAGATCGCCTCTAAATTCTCACGGCCACCATGTTCATTAGGGATCCATTGCCCTTCTTCGCGGCTGTAATCGAGATACAACATCGAAGCCACGGCATCAACGCGTAAACCGTCGAGATGGAATTCCGCCAACCAATAATTGGCATTACTGATCAAGAAACTCAGTACTTCGGCGCGGCCGTAATTATAAATTAATGTTTTCCAATCAGGATGAAATCCCTTGCGAACATCGGCATGTTCATACAAACAACTGCCGTCGAAATTACCCAGACCATGAGCATCGGTCGGGAAATGCCCCGGCACCCAGTCGAGTAGCACCCCAATGTTTTGCTGGTGACAGCGATCGACAAAGTACTTAAATTCTTGTTCGGTACCAAAGCGAATACTCGGCGCAAACATGCCTACAGGTTGATAGCCCCATGAACCATCGAACGGAAATTCGCTGATCGGCATTAACTGAATATGAGTAAATCCTAAATCTAGAACATACGGAATAAGCTCGTCGGCTAACTCATGATAGCTAAGGTAGCGATTACCATCTTCCGATTTACGACGCCAAGATCCGGCATGAATTTCATAAATAGACACGGGGGCATCAAGGTGTGTTTGCTGTGCGCGCTTGGCTAACCAATCGCTATCGTCCCAATCGAACTGATGATCAACAATAACGCGAGACGCGGTTTCTGGAGGATGCTGCATCGACCGCGCGTAAGGATCTGAGCGCAATGGCAACGTGTCGCCCTGCTCACTGATAATTTCATATTTATATTCTGCATATTCAACAACACCGGGAATGAATATCTCAAACACGCCTGATGCTGGATGTTTACGCATGATATGGCGCCTGCCATCCCAGCAATTAAAATCAGCAACCACCGAGACGCGCTGCGCCGAAGGTGCCCACACCACAAACCGCACACCGTCGATATCATCAACGGTGCTGGCGTGAGCGCCCATGAAGTCATACGTTTTTTCATGACTGCCTTCGGCAAACAAATAGAGGTCATCATCCGCTAATTGCGACGAAAAACGATAAGTGTCTTCAATATCGAACTCGCTGTCTGCCGTGGTCACTTGGTAAAAATAATCGAACGCGTTTTTACGATTTCCCATGACCGTTTCAAATAAGCCATCACTATGGATCTGTTTTAACGTCGCCACTTTACGGCCGTTAACTCGATTAAATAACGCAACTGATACCGCGCCAGGAAAAAGCATGCGGGCCACCAATCCCTTACCACAAGGATTTTGATGTAAACCAAAGACTGAGAAGCTATCTTGGTATCGACCTTCAACAATCGCCTGACATTCATCTGGGCTTAGCGTTGGTTGGTATGGTGCTGATTTACTTTTCAATGTTTTCGCTCCTCGTTCACTGCACGAAAGATTTGCAGCGCGTTATTGTTTAAAAACAGTTGGGTGGTATTGGTGATTTGCTTACGGCGCCAGTTCGGATATTCGAGATGAGTGCCAGGAATATTGACCGGCGTGGCCATCAGTTGAATATCTTCTAATTGGATCAATAATAAGTTTGAGGCGCTACGGGAGTTAACCCGATGAATCGCTTCACAAAGCGCGGCATCGAAGGCTTTATCGATATTATTTAAACGCCAGCCATCCGGTAAGGCGTTGTGTTCGGCGAGCCACTGTAATAACTGACATTTATTGTGGTTACGCTGCTCAAGCTCCTGCGCGACAAATTCAGGCTCAGTTAACACCCCTAACTCACCGCGCTGGATAATATCTTCACGGCTCCACCACTGAGCCAATGGGGGTACGTCGTGATTAGTCACCATTAATAAGGCATCGGTCTGGTGATGTCGGGCGGCTTTAAAACTATGATCGCCGTGTTGCTCGAAATAAAATAGGTTATTGCTGTAAAGCCCATCACTGCGCATGGCTTCACGAAATTCAGGAGGTACAACGCCTAAGTCTTCACCGACCACTAGGCATTGATTTCGCTGACTCTCTAGCCGCAATAACGCCATCAATTGTGCCATCGGGTAATATACGTATAGGCTATTGCTGCCATTGCCTGATGATTCCGGCAAACACCACCACAAGCGCATTAGCGCCATCGCGTGATCCACCCGCAAACCGCCAACATTGTTCATATTCGTGCGTAATAGGTTAATAAAATGGCTAAACTTATGCTGATGCATCTTCACCGGATCGATCACCGGTAATCCCCAATTTTGCCCCTCGGTTGTAAAAGGGTCAGGCGGCGCGCCGATGGTGATATTGTTAAGGTAAATATCTGGATTCGCGCTAACTTCACAGCCTTGCCCAACTGCGCCAACGGCTAAATCCCCCATCAGGCCAATGCTCATCCCTAGTCTTTGGGTGTATTGCTGGCAGCTTATTAATTGCTCACTAGCCAACCATTGTAGGAATTGATAAAAGCCGATATCGCGACCAAACGTCGACGAAAATGGATTGTGCTGTGTCTCATATTGGCAAAAATCAGTTAATGATTGCCCTTGCTTAGTAACGAACGCTTGAAACGAACCGGCAAGTTTAGAATTACACGCAAGATGGTTATCTCTAAAATCTTTATATAGCGCGGTAAAGCCACGATATTTTAATACGTTAACCCGCTGATAATCGATGAACGATAATTCACGCAGCTCATTCAACTCTTGCTTAACGTCCGATGCTTCAAGTAATGAGGCGATATTAGCACAGCCGAGTGTCGACTCCGCCCACAGAACATCGATATACAATGGATTTAAGAATCGTCGGTCGGACGGACTATAAGGGCTAACAGCATTAGCATCATCGCTGCATAAAGCATGCAAAGGATTTAGGCCAATCATATCGGCACCGACATTCGCCGCGTGTTCAATTAGCTGACGTAAATCACCAAAGTCACCAATGCCCCAATTGTCTTCACGGCGTAACGTATAAAGCTGGCAACTGATGCCCCAAATTCGGTCAGCACCTGTCTGTGCCATCGAGCCATAACATTGCGGCGGACAAATGGCTAACGTAGATTGCTCACTCGACTGTTGATCCGACAAGGTCAATTGGTGATAACCACTGGGGATATGATCATCTAGCGAAAATTGGCGAGCGCTATAACGACAGCCATCAATATAGTAATCACCGGTTTCAGTAAGATCACAGGGCCGGAATTGCCCTTGATTAATCTCACCATTTTCGAGCTGAAGCTGCCACGTTAATGGCTCATTTAATTTATCGGGGTGACAATGAAATGATAATACGAGGTTGGGACTTTCAATCACATAAATAGGTCGTAGCCATTGTTGCCAAGGCTTAGCGTCCAACTCAAAAATAGCCTGTGTAACAGCCTGCTGATTATCAGGATCAATTCCCATTGCTCGCAATGCTGCGACCCGATGCTCAAAGGGAACATCGTGACGCTGACCACTGTAATCATTGTATTGAGCCGAAACACCACTTAAATACAACAATTTTTCAAGATTATTCATATTAAAAGCCTAAATCACGCACTACAAAAACCCACTTAATAGACTGAATAAGCTCATTAAAAGCAAGGATAAATAATATATGTTTATTAAACATAACCTGTTGTGATGATTGCTACCACCACAATTTTTTTCGTTCTAAATAATAGAGCACGTGTAAATGCCAATCACGGCTCTTCTGATTAAGAAAATGGAAGAAAGAGCAGCGTGTATGCCATCAAACGAAGATATCCACTAAACCCCTAACCTGATTTCGCTATTTTCCAACTAAAACGCTCGGCACGCGATACATTTGGCTTAAGATAACTTATTTACTACCCAAAAAGTATCACCCTAAATACGTAATTAAATTACACAAAACGAATAAAATACTACTTTAGTGGTTATTATTTAGCCCTTAGGGCTTAATGTCAACATCATAAACCATATTTACGTAATTAAATTACAGTTCCGTATTAAATAAACAAGGTGTCACTCAAGTGAAAAATATTGTCACTTAAACATCGTCCAACATTTGATTATTAGTTATTTAGAACCTGTTTTTATCGCTAAATTAGGTCTACCAACTCGCTATTCATTGGCTATGCCAAGCATGATCACGTGCCGTTTAAGTACGACGTTTACCTCACAAAACAACGACAATCGCCTTCGCTAATCTTTACAGCTCAATTTTAGTACAAACCTTGTCAGTGCCATTTTTTTAGTGTTAGTATTTCTACACTCACCTCCAATGGCAGAATATTAAACATGTCTTTGTTATATATTGCTTTTAATAATTTTAGATACATAAAAAAGAGATGCGTTACGACATTGCGTCGTCAGTCTCGTCTCGTCTTGACCTCATTATTGATACTGCCTAATTTCTCGATACAAGCCGCTTCGCAACAAAACTCGCTGCTGCAATCCTTAACGGTCGTTGACAGTACGCATCAACAGCAAAAAACGTCACAGCAAAATATCAATAAGCTATCCCGTGAAACACAAAAGTTATTAGCCGCCTATCAACAACTCAATCGCAATACGCAATACCAACTTGCCTATCAAGAGCAGCTACAAAAAACCTTAGCCGCCCAAGAAGATAAAAAACAAGATCTACTTAATCAAATAGATAACGTTAAAACCACCCAGCAACAAATACTGCCGCTGATCCAACAGATGATTGACACGCTGAGTCAGTTTGTTCAACTCGACTTACCTTTTAACGTTGAGCAGCGAACGCTCGCCGTCGATGAGCTAAAACAACTAATAGCAGACCCTCAAGTATCAATGCCTGAGAAATTCAGCCGGCTGCTAACCCAATATCAAGAAGAAAAATCGTACAGCCATAGCACCAACGCCTACCAAGGGCAGTTAACTGATAGCTCTAATCGGCAGGTCACGTTCTTGCGTATTGGTCGCCTTGCACTTTATTACCAAACTCTAGATGGTCTTGAGAGTGGCTATTGGGATGCCAGAAACAATGTGTGGGGGAAGCTTGCAACTTCGTATAATGTTCATATTAAAAAAGCAATAAAAGTAGCGCTAAATAAAGTTGTTCCATCCACGATGCTGCTGCCTATTATCGTGCCTGACGAACCAGCTACCATGGAGCGCAAGTAATGAGAACCTCTGTCTTCATCTCCCTAGTGGTATTCACCTTATTCTGGGGGTTAATTTGCTCTTATTCACAGGCACAAACATCACCAGCCGAGTCGATGCATCAATTACTCGCGCAAGTAAAACTAAAACAACAGCAAGCGCTAGCTGAAAATAGCCAACGAGAAGCACGCTTTATTGCGGAAGAATCTAAGCAAAAAAGCATCTTATTTCATGGCGAAAAGAAATTTTCCAAAATTAAAAAACAGAATCAGCCCTTAATTGCGCAAAGGGAAGCCAACCAAGCAGAGTTAAAGGCACTAAACGCTCAGCTTGATCGCGAGATTGCGGCCTTAGGTGATATTTATACGGTATTAAATCAATTTAGCGTGGACGTTAATACGCAGTTAACTCAGTCAATGACACATGGCCAGTTTCCGCAAAGACAATCAATAATAGATGCAATACAAGATAAAAAACAGCTCCCTGATTTATCGCTAATCACTGATTACTGGCTGACAATACAACATGATATGACCATAGCAGGGAGTGTCGACACGTTTACCGCCCCGGTGATCGACACCCAAGGCGTTACCCATCAACAGTCAGTGACACGCATTGGCACCTTTACCGCCTTTAATGATGGACATTACTTAACGTGGTTACCCGGCTCAAAATCTTTTCGCCAATTACAACGCCAACCAGCAGGGGATTTGGTCGCATTGGCACAAGCTTTTTCGATAGACAACCATGATATTCAACCCGTTGTTATCGATCCTAGCCAAGGGAAACTGTTAGCACTAAACGGTGAAAAAGCCCAAATGAGCGAACATATTCACGCCGCGGGCAATGTCGGCTATATCATACTAACCTTAGGTGCCCTTGGGTTAATGCTGTCGTTATACCGCTTTGTGTATCTTTTTGGCGTACAACGCCAAGTTAACCATCAGCTTTCGCATTTCTCGCAGCCCAACAGTAATAACCCACTCGGTCGAGTCATGTTAGCGGCGCAATCGACCCATATATCGGACAGCCGCTTGGAGTTTGAACTCGATGAGGCGATATTAAAAGAAGTGATGCCGCTAGAGCGTGGCTTAGGCTTTTTAAAAGTACTCACTGGCGTTGCACCACTACTCGGCTTGTTAGGAACAATTACCGGCATGATAGAAACCTTTCAGTTAATGAGCCTTTATGGTTCAGGCGATGCAAAACTGATGTCATCAGGTATTTCACAAGCGCTTGTGACGACAGCGTTAGGTTTGATTGTGGCTATACCGCTGCTTTTTTCCCACAATATTATCTCAACGCGCAGCAAACGCATTGTTCACTTACTTGACGAGCAAAGCGCGGGCTTGATGGCACGTTTTTTGGAAAAAACACAAAATATTAGTGAAGTGAGGGCATAGCTTGAGCGATTTCACACTAACGGCAATGCTTTATAAATTACAGCACTTTATTGAGCTTGGTGGTCATGTGGTTATCGTTATATTGGCGGTATTATTTTTACTGTGGTTTCTCATCTTAGAGCGCTATTACTATATATATTTTTCCTATCCTCGTTTAATCAAAGATGTGCACTGGCAGTGGCACCAGCGAAGTGATCAAAGCTCATGGCAAGCGCTAAAAATTAGAGATATGCATATTGCGCAAGCGAAGGCTCTATTGATCCAACATGTCCCCACGATTAAAACCCTAGTCTCACTATGCCCTCTTTTAGGCCTGCTAGGTACAGTCATTGGTATGATTGATGTCTTCACGGTGCTTGGTAATGCGAATAATAGCGATCCAAAGATCATGGCCGCTGGTGTATCAAAATCAACAATCCCGACCATGGTAGGCTTAGTCGTTTCGTTGTCTGGTGTCTATTTTGTTAGCCAACTTAATCGATTAGTCGCCAATAGAGTACGTATTCTCAGCGATAAATTACCGACTCTGTCTTTGCTCACTAAACCATGATGAAAAATTTACTGGCCAAGTTCATAAAGAATTCTATTATTGCATCCATGGCGCTAATCATTAGCTATGGGGTGTTTTTATTTATGTATAGCTTTGTTATTCCAAAGGTACTCGAAGATGAAGTGATCACAGCGTTTGATGTCGCCCATATCACCATCCCCAAAGAAGATCCTCCTGAGCCCAAAAAAGAGCAACAACAGGACGATATTGAAGAGATGCCGCAAACACCGTCGCTCAGGTTAGACCCGGTGGTGCTCATCACACAAATGCCGTCAGTTAAGCTACCTAACATCGCCCCAAATTTGGCAACAAACGAGTTAGCGTTTGATCAAGCGGCGTCATTGAATGCGTTTTCCACCACAAGTGGTGTTTTTAATCCCGGCAATAGCAAGGTCCGAACTGGCAAGAAACACGTGCCCTATTCTTCTGTCCAGCCTAACATTCCAGAGATAGCCTGGATAAACCGACTCAACGGCACAGTTGAGGTGTCACTTAGCATCAATCAACAGGGGAAAGTCACTCACGTAGACATTCTTAATTCTGCACCTCAAGGTATTTTTGAAGAGGCGGTGATTAAAGCCGTGTATCGCTGGGCCTATCCCCCTTATATCGTTCAAGGAAAGGCTCAGGCCATCAAATTGAGACAGAAAATTGAATTATTTTGGCGGGATTACCCTAACAATGTTGCGTTATAAATTGCCTACTTTTAAGCATCACCGACCAGAGACTCACCTCGGAAACTTTGCTATTCGTTTACTCGTCATCACTGGGCTAATGCTCAACTTGACCAATAACGTCGTATTGGCAGATCAGTATAAAAGCTTTGTTATTATTGACCAGCCAGACAAACCGAGTAATTTACTAGCCACCCCAGAGTTACTGGCGAAAAACTTAGATAAGGTCAATCAATCACAACGCGCCATGGCGGAGCGTTTTTTAGCGCGCCATTTTGTTGAAAAGAAACAATACAAGCAAGCGATCAACTTCTATTTACAAGCACTAACGAATAATCCCTCTAACAGTAATTCTCTCAATAGTACGCCCGGCAGCCTAAGCAACAAGCCCAACAGCGCAACGAACAAAAAATCGTTATCTGGTCATGCCAAACGACAACTGCTCGACGAATTAAGTCATATTTATCTACTCGATGGGCAATACCAACAAGTTCTAGACACCCTCAATAAATTTAGTGAGATAAGCAAGACGCTAAACTTAGTAGTTAACGACGACTCAACAGCGACACAACTCAGCGCGTATCAACTAAAGAAAACTAAACGAGTCATCAAGCACAGTTTAATGCGCGCCCAAGCGCAGTTTTACTTAAACCAATACCCACAAGCGACACTTACCCTAAACAAGAGTTTTAACCAAGCAGCGCTCAACACTAACCGCTCTTTGACAGGGCCTGATGTTGAGCAAGCGCTATACTTGTATTATCACATGCAAGCACACCAACCTGCCGTGGCTTGTTTAAACTATTTACTAACGTTGACCCCAGATAATAAATCCTATTGGCAAACACTTACCTATCTTTATCAAAAAATGAAACGGCCAGAGACGGCGCTAAACACATTGGTATTAGCGGAAAAGCAATTAACTAGAAAAACGTTACCGACCAAGCTATCCCCTAACACGCCATTGGTTGAAAACGACACCATTGGATTATCGACACAAGCTACAAATTTTGATCAAGCGAATTACGATTGGTTAATTAGCTTGTATGTTGAGAACAAGCTGTATTTTCAGGCCGCCACTAAGTTTTCACAACTCATCGAACAACAGCGATACCCTGACAATGGCCACAGTTATTATCAGTTATTTAGTCTGTGGTTTCATGCCAAAGAGTTTGATCTCAGCCTTAATGCATTAAAGAACAGCGCCAGACTACAACAAAGCAGTGAATATTATATTCAACTAGGCCAATTGCATTTACAACAAAACAACTGGATTGAAACACAGGAAGCCGTATTAAGCGCTTGTAAAATCGGACTAAACGATAAGCAGGTCGGTATGGCTAATTTATTATTAGGCGTCCAATTTGCGCATCGAGGCGAACGAGAACAAGCTAAGCTAGCTTTTTACAATGCCAATTTAATGGGCGGGACAATAACAGAATCAGCACAATGGCTACGATATCTCAATAATGGTAAAGCCGAACGCAATGTCGATCCTTATCGACGTTTCACCGGTCCTTGCCTGCCAAAATCAGAAATCGCCCTTTTCAATCTACTCAGTAATATTAGCCTAAATGAGCCAACAATTGCGCAGCACACCAAGCCCGCCACCGATAAAAATAATGCAACCAAAGCGCCAGTAAAAATAGCACTAACAACAGCACTAAAAACAGCACTAAAAACAACAATTAAGACCACACCAGCAGGCTATTTCTACGGCGCTAAAATTGTAACGACAGCTGATGATATGGAAAGCAAAATATTCAGTTATGCCCTGCGGATCAACAAAGGATTAATGCGTAAACAGAAAAAGAGTAATGGCTCATTACAAATGCTAATAGATAGTAAAAACTTTTATCAAGATAATAAAATGCACTTCACATTAGCCATGCCCACTCGCAGTAGAGTGATGCGAACAACTAATATCCTGCCGATTAAAATGCCACAATACCGCGCGTACAGCTATATCTATACCGGCGACCCAAGCGGCACGATGACTTTTTGGCAAAAGCTATATCAACATGCCATCGAACAAGGTGAACAACCTTCCGATAACAATCGCCTGATATTCTTAGAACGTAATGACAATGGTGAGTTACAATTAGAGCTACAACTTGGTCTTTTAGAATAAACAACCTGCATCAGAGTTTTTAACCCGTTGAAATAATTAAATATCGCTATTGGTGAGAGAGCTGCAATGCGTTGATTTAGTACCAACATCCGAAGGGTGCTTTACATATGATTATACCAATTCCGATAATTTTGTGGTCTTGTTGTGGCAGGTAAAATAAATGAGAGCAACGATGTAATCGTAAATTTTAGCCAGCAAAAATGATCAGCTAATTGTCGGAATTAATGGTATTACATTCCATAATATCAGTTGCTCGACTCATTGAGTTCATAAACTCACCTTTCACGTGCAAGATTCTTAGGCCGCATTTATGACTTTTTATGATGCTTTGGTTCAGTCTTGATTTTTCTGCTTCATTGAATTTCCCTCGCGAATAAAAAAGCCACTTAACTAAAGTGTCCAACTTAATGGCCTCACTTCAAATAAGCGGCTTATTATTTTGAGATCAATTTAGTCTACGAGAAACTGATCATTTTCTAGAGGTGCTAGTGTTTGCGCCGTATCAACTGTTGAAGATGAGGCGAATAATTGCTCGCTTCCTTCTACGTCTGTAAATAACGTATTGACGACATCTTTATCATCAGAATTTTCGTTAGTTAGGACCATTTGCTCTTCAACTTCATCGTTAGAGATAGCATCACCTTTTTCACCATGAGATGCCAAAAGCTGCTCTAACTCACCTTCATCTTCTGAGCCAATTAAGCCGATGAGTTCCAACGGCGTTTCACTATGAGACACTCCACTGGTCACTAAATCAGAAAACATCTCATAGCGAGCATCATTGACGCTATCGAAGATCCAGTCAATTGCATCACCGTCTAGTGGCATTTCTTGATATTCAGCGTTTAGTTCACCTGCAATAGGGTCTTCTATCGAGATATTGGCATATTCCTCTAGCATGTCACCAACGTGTGTCATGGCATCTTCTTCTGAAATAGCTTCTATCCCAGTTTCTTGGTAGATGATGGCGGTAAGCTCTTCTTCTGAAATCGTCGCTAAATCAAAATCTGCATCGGAGAACGCCTCTCGGATACTATCGGTAATAACGATTCCATCGTATGCATCACCATTGTTATCAAGTGATTGGAGTAGAACAGCCATGTTTTCGACATATTCGTCACTCATATCGCTACGATCGATGTCTGCGATATCTTGGAGGAATACTTGGCCGTCGGTGATTGTAGCCATATCAATATCACCAATCACAACATTACCAATGCTAAAGGTTACGACATCCCCCTCATTAAAGGAGAAGCTACCGCTGGCTTCGGTCAACCCTGAAACTCCCGATGACGTGGTATATTCTAAGCCAGCGATGATGCCGTCAATAATGGTGGCTGAGCCAGATACAACGTCGTATTGCCCTGTCACTGCATTAAACTGATAAGTTGCATCGCTAAATACGATAGTTTCGGCACTGCTTACGGAGAAGTTGGTGTAGTAGTTGTTGTTGTTGGACTCAGCATTAAATGTAATCGTTGGTACTCCTTCTGAGTCAACCGATACTGCACTCGCTGAGTTGTTCAATCCATCAAACTCGCTAGACGAAAGACCTGATAGGTCTAAGGTATCTTGGCCATCACCAAGTTCGATAACAGCGGCGGTCCTGATATATGTTCCGGTAATGGTTAACGTATCGTCTCCAGCCCCTAAATCAACCGATGCGTTATTAGAACTCCATATACCATTGAGGGTCAGATCATCGTTCCCCTCGCCCATCGAAATACTCGCTGCTCCTAAGAGTGTACCACTATAATAATTCGAGGTACCAACAGTAATACTGTCATCTCCAGCGCCGGTACTAATATAAGCATTACCATCGATGTCATCGCCCACAAAGATAGTATCATTACCTAGACCGGTGTTTATGTGAGCATCACCGTTGATATCATCTACAACGTTGATCGAATCATCTCCGCTACCAGTATGAATATTAGCCCCCTCAGTGATATCATCTGAAGAATGCACAGAGTTGTCCGCTTCCGATTGAATCACCTCATAATCAATATCGCCACTGTCATTGATGTTTCCAGCCACAGTAATGCTGTCTATTACATCTTGACCATTCCTACCAATGGTCAGTGTTAGCCCCTCGCCAATCATTAGCATTGCTGTAGAAACGGTGAAATTACTCACTCCAGCAGGAACATTAATCGATCCATCACTTTTAACTGTAACTCCAGAACTAAAGCTGATAGTTGACATATCGACCGGTGTACCGCTACTGTCGTTCAAATCAAATTGATAGATCTGAGCGGAACCAGAAATCCCATTGAACTCGACATTAAATACTAATTCGTTAGCGCTGTCGCTACCACTACCAATGATCGATGTGATCACTTGTTCGACTTCTGTAGCAGAATCAAAATCGACGTTATGGGTGAACGTTGACTCCGCAGTATCGCCATCATTATCAACAATCACCATTTCAAGCACATCGGTATGTGCAGCGAAATTTGAGCGTATTGCATCAACCGAATAACTGTACGCACCAGTATTAAAGTCAATAGAATACGTACCTGTCGCACCATCTATGTTCTGGATTGGATTGTTTCCATCGTAGGTAATCGTATTGTCACCAATTTTTATCGATTGAATATGCCCACCGTCTGCACCGAAGTTGATATCGTTCGTCGTATCATCAGTGAACAAATCACCTTGTTCGATAAACACGATGTCTTTTAGTACAGCGTCGGTTAAATCCACGGCATCGGTAACGTTTTGGGCATCTCGATAGACAGAGCCAGCCGCAGAATCTGCAACTACTCGAATATCTTCAACCACAGCCCCCGTATTTATACTGTATGTGAACAATGCATCTATCGGCACTTCGCCATCGGTTCCGGCTAAGAAATCTGTCCAGTTAGTAATCGCCTCGTTAAAATCACCAGAGCCATTATGGTCACCATCACCGAAGAAATATGCGACATCTTGACTGGCATCACTGGCATAACTGGGATCATTATATGACTCAATGACCTCATTGAGTCCGACAGCGATATTAGTTGCGTTACTATGCTCAAGGAATTCTCTAAGTTCGACGATCGTTGAACCATTCATGTTGGGATAAGTGATCATCACCTCACCTAATTCGTTCATGCTAATGCTATCACCGGAAATCCATGTGGTGCTTTGTGTACCGTCATGTTCAAACAATACAATGTTAAAAGTAATGTTACTAAACACTTTATATTGCTCTGTTAATGCGTAAATAGCATTTTCAACCGCAATCATATCGCTGTTGTCCATACTGCCGGAACCATCAACGATAAAGGTTAAATTAGTTGTCAGTGCGGTCGCTTCGATTGTCGTAGCATGGATAATATCTAAGCCGGTTGGAACATCGTCAATAATGCTGATATTAAGGTCAGCAGTGACCTGCACTTCACCTGTATCAACAACATAACTGAAACTGTCTATAAATTCATTATTAGCATCACCACTGGCATGTTCAACAACGTTGTTTAAGGTGTAAGTGTAGTTACCCTGACTGTCAACGATAAGAGTATTGCCGTTACTTAAAACGGTAATATTACCAGAAGCGTCAGCGTTTTCGCCATTAATGGAAAGTAACACTGAGTTTGTGCCTAAGGTATCATTATCAAAAATATTGCCAGTAACAGTCACGTCAGTAGTGGTATTTAAATCAGATTCATTGACGGTATTACTGTCATCTTGACCCCCTATTACTGTTACCGCGACAGTTGCCGTATCATACCCGCCATTACCATCTGATATGGTATAAGTAATCGTATCACTACCAACAAAGCCAGCATTAGGTGTATAAGATAACTCTCCATTAACGATAACAACACTGCCATTGAGTGCGCTCGTCGAATCAATAGTCAACACGTCACCGTCACGGTCACCGTCGTTTGCGAGTACATCAATTAAATGATTGGTAGTCCCTTGAGATAATACCGTGACATCCTCAGTAGCAACAGGCGCTAAATTCTCACCCAGATTAGGCTTAATATCTATAGATATCGTAGCTTCATTGCCCTCAAGACCATCACTATCAACACCAACATAATCAAAACTTGTTGTTTGTTCAAACTGAGCCTCTACAAAGCGCAATTCCCAATTAGCACTATCGCTAGACCCTGATGTTCCAAACTCTATCGTTTCAATTACCAGTCCCTGGGTATCAATATTATGCACATCGCCGATATCTGTATTATCACCAACACTAATAATCTGAAATAGCTGATCTTCATTAACGACTGCAGCCGGTTTTTGTATAGTGATCGTACTAGAGCTTCCATCTGAGAATGTTACTTTCACTTCGACATACGCAGCTCCTTCATCAACGAAAAGACCACCTAAGCCATCTAAACCTATTTGAACCGACAACACCCCTGATGACTCTTCACTGTCAGCATTAAAGTCAATAGTAATGGTTTCATCTCTATTGATGCCATTGCCAACATTATTCCCGATTCCAATACCAATATGATCAGCCGAACGATTATATTGAGTTATTTCGCCTTCATTGCTCGTCACAGAGACAACTTGTTCATTGCCCAGCGTTTGAGTTATTACGGTACCATCAGCTGATATGTTAGTTCCCCAGTTAGTTAAACCTAGCGCTTCCCCACCTTTCGTGCCTAATAGCACACTTGCAGGTTGTGACTCTGAGCTACCAGCCTGATAACTAATCTGGTCTAGATCATAGGTGATACCGTTATCGATATCGGCCTGCGTGATTACCGCTCCTGTCGTTTCATTGATTAAGAAACCAATATCTGGAAGGCTTGTTAATCTTACTAATGTTATGTCACCCGGTGATAGATCATCTTCTTCGTCAGAAACTAATGGATCAAAATCTATTGCTAATAATGTATTAGGGTCTGTGATGGTGTATGTTTGGTCGAGATCTATAGGTGCATCGTTCACCGCCGTGATGGCGATGGTCGTGGTCGCCGTGTTGCTGTTGTCGCTGCCATCATTAACCACAACGTCGATGGTACGAGGCGTGGTGCTTGGATCGTCACTGGTGTTGTTAAAGCGCACCGCTTCAATCGCCGTTTCATAA
>Ga0209395_1000239_pt1 | contig 82677 bp, 79 predicted proteins | sample GOMGulsemesocosm_3_FD_184635 | JGI IMG/M metagenome (GOLD analysis project Ga0209395, IMG submission 184635) | Methane-oxidizing microbial communities from mesocosms in the Gulf of Mexico - GOM9D Gulf of Mexico (SPAdes) (version 2) | ecosystem: Environmental > Aquatic > Marine > Cold seeps...
AATGGAAATACTTCTATTGATTTCACAGATCCTTCAATTACAGATGAAAATAGGGTTGGAACAATATCTCGAAATGATAAAGACCACGAAATTGATTTTGAGGTACAATATACAGAGCCAATTAATGATAAGAATTTTATTGAATTTGGTGGAGGGGTAACGGTTGCAAATAAAGACGAGTATATAGATCAATACCAAACGTTAAATGGAACTGTTGATGCAGGTACAACTTTTATTAGGGATTTATTTGAAGATAGAAAAACGACCTATGGATCTCTTGATTATCGTTTTAATAATAAAAAAACTTCAGTAACATTAGGAACACAATTTCAAGAGCAAACACAAGATTTTGGACTGGTTGGTGGCACAAAATTTAACAAGAAATATACAAGTGTAAATCCATCATTTAGATTTAGATACCGTCCTAAAAAAGGAAGCTGGATTTTCTTTAGATATAGAAAATCACTAGACTTACCAGGTTTAAGTAAAATATCACCAGTAGTTGATAATTTTGACCCTAAATTTATTAGCACGGGAAACCAAAATTTATCTCCAGAGAAAAAACATTCCTTTTTCGGGATGTATGGAAATTACAATTTTGTAACCGGCTTTAGCTTTTTTGCGCATTTAAGTTATAACAATACAAGCAATGCGATTATAAACTCTACTGTTACAGATGTAAATACAAGTTTTCAAACAAGAACCTATATTAATTTAGGGAATAGAGACAGCTTTAGTGGAGATATTAGTTTCGGAAACCGTTTAAAGAAATTAGGTATTCGGTATAACCTTGGGTTAAACTATGCAACGAGCAATTATCAATCAAGAATAGATAACATAGATAATAAAACAAGCTCAAAGAATACAAAAATTAGAGTGTCTTTAGAAAATAATAAAAAAGATTTCTTAGATCTAGCAGTTGGTGCTAATTTCTCTAAAAATATTAATTCTTTTTCAGGGTCTTCTGCAGATAGAGACTATCTTCAACAATCGTATTATGTAAAGTCTGATTGGAATGTTACGAAATCGTTCAACTTTACAACGCAATTTAAGTATGATATTTATACGGATGATAGTTTTGGAACTGATCAAGCTGTACCAATTTGGAATGCTTCAGTTTCATATGCCTTCTTAAAGTCGAAAGCAATGAATATCAAGTTGACAGCGTTGGATATGTTAAATAAAAATGTTGGTTTTTCTAGAAGTAATTCAGATAATATTACCCGAGAAATAACAAGAGATGTATTGGGTACTTACTATATGTTAAGCTTAACATATACATTAAACGGAAACAAAGGGCCTAAGGGGTCAAGTAGAAGAAGAGGTAGAAGAATGAGACATTAATAAGGCCTTAACTTATATATACAAAAAAGCAGCTAGTTAACTAGCTGCTTTTTTATTGTAAACTAATTTCGTTAGTATTTGGCAGGTTTTCCGTTGGAAGCACTTGCTTTGATAAAGTTTCTAATATCATCATTTGCAGCTTTTAAATCTGCTTTACGTAAATACATCATATGTCCACTTCTATACCCTTTAAAGCGCATTCTGTCTTTTAGTTTTCCACTAGGATCAACTTGCCACATGGTATATTTCGTGTTAAAATAAGTGGTAGCGCCATCGTAATACCCTGCTTGAAAAAGCAAATTCAAATACGGATTCTGAGCAACTGCTTTTCGGAGGTTTTCTCGGGTGTTATTATTTTTCCAGTCCCAAGGGTGCACAGGTCCAAACATATTGTATTTTACATCTGTATTAAAGTTTAAGTGTGCACTCATATAATGATTAATAGCAGGTGTAAAAGAATGCAGCCATGAGGTTAATTCTGAATTGTAATCTGGAGAATCACCAGCCACTTTTTTATCAATTCCCATATACCTAGAATCCAGTCTTCCAATAGTTTTTCCGTTTTTGTTTCTTAATAGTTCTTTCCAGAAAAAGCTATTCGGAATTTCTAAATTGTGTTGTAGAATTACTTTTTTAGACAGGCCTGTGTAGTATGCCATTTTTTCTGCAATGCTATTTTTTTCTGCTTCACTAATAAAACCACCTTTTGCCAAGGCTGGCATTAATGAATTGATTGCAAAGTCTTCAGATGCTGGTAAGATTTCTAATAAATCTTTGTTCTGTAGGGCAGGAGCTAGCATTTTATGATGCCAAGCGGCAGCTGTGAAATACGGAAAATCAATAGATGAAGAAACGGCAATATCAGAATTTTTAGCGCCGTAATCGGCAGGAGAAACTAAAATAACACCATTTAAGTACATCCATTGTCTGCTCTGTAATTCGTGTGCTAAACCAGAAACTCTTGTGCCTCCATAGCTTTCACCAATTAAATATTTAGGAGAAGACCAACGTTTGTTTCTTGTTACAAAGGTATTTACCCACTCTGCTAAGTATTTTATGTCTGCATTCACGCCAAAAAAATCGGCTTTATTTACTTTTTTACCTTTTCGCTTTACGGTTCTAGAATACCCAGTGTTAACCGGATTTACAAAAACAATGTCTGCAACATCCAACACAGAATGAGGATTGCTATGGTATCCATAAGGTTGAATAGGATAGCCTTCGTCATCAATATTCAATACATTTGGTCCTGTATATGCTAAATGCATCCAAACAGAGGCAGAACCGGGACCACCATTAAAAGAAATTAATAACGGTCTATTGGTGGTGTTTACATTATTGGTTCTCTTATAGTAGGTATAAAACAAGGTGGCTTTTGGGTCTCCTTCTTTGTCCCAAATAGGTTGAGTGCCTGCATAGGCTGTATAATTTATTTTTTTGCCTTTTATGGTTGTTGTATGCGTAGTTACTACCGTAGTGTCTGTTGGTATTGTTCTTTTCTGCGCAAAGAGAAAAGTCGAAATACATAAAAATGAGAGTACTGTTAGATTGGTTTTCATTGGGTTTCTTTTATATAAATGTAAAAATTTTATTTGAATGATGAATGAATTGATATTCATATATAAAAAAACCTCCAAAGATTGGAGGTTTTTAATAGTGTTATAAAGTGTTTATATTTTTAAATCATTAAATAAGTCGATTAGTTTTTTATTAGACGGTGTTGGAGCGTTAGCTGTTACAATATTTCCTTGTGGATCTAATAAGATAAATTTAGGAATCCCTTTAATTAAATAATCTTGAACAAATTTTGATTTCCAATCGCTGTCAGCAAATAATTGAATTCCGCCTAATTCTTTTTCTTTAATCATATCTTTCCATGCTTGATGGTCTTTTTTCTCATCAATAGAAAGGCTTAAAAATTCTATGTTTTTACCATGGTATTTCTTTTCAACTTCTTTTAAGAATGGAATTTGTCTTTTACAAGGTCCACACCAAGTAGCCCATACATCTATGTACACATACTTTCCTTTTAAGTCATCTAAAGAAGTAGTACCACCTTTATAGTTTTCATAATCAACAAATTTAGGAGAAACTTGTCCTTTTGCCAACTTTTTTAATGAATGGTAATTTGTTTCTATTTCTTTATTATACTTTTCATTTGTAGACCCCGCTGCTTTATATGCATTGTACAATTCTTCTACGTTATCAGCTCTCGTTATAGTGTACCTTATGGCGTCATATAACATGGCATTTTTAATGGTTTGATTTTCTATAGCAGCACCAACTTTTATCATGGTTAGTGTTCTGTCCAAGTTTTCATCAGCCTTCACTAATTCAGATACCTTATTTTGGTAATGATTTGTAACTAATGATTTATAGGCAGGAGAAAATTTAAAATCTTCTTCATTATTAAATTGAATGTTAGCTACTTCATTTAAAAAATCTTTTGAAGGTTCAAAATCCTTCTTTTTTGCATAATAAGAATGATACGATTTATATATATTTAAACTCCCTAGATATGCATATTGAATATTTCTTTCTTCTTTTGCTTTGTAGGCAGCGTCAATTCCAGTGGCAGCATTTAACAATTCTTGTTGGGCAGCTTTAATGTCCTGAAAAGTTTTTTTATAGGCAGCTTCTTCTTGCTTGTAAACAGCAGTTCCTTCCCCAAGTAATTCCTTTTCTTTTTTAGATTTGGCAACTAAATAAGTACTTACTTCAAACCCTTTACCTGAAAAGGCTAATGTTTTATTAAAATCTTTAGAATCATAATTAATAATAACATTATCCCCTGCTTCTAAATGCAACGGTGTACCATTTTTTGCTTGATATAATAAAAATTGACCAGCTACTTTTACCGTATCAATAAAAGAACCATCTTCGTTAATTGTAATTGTATGTTTTTTAAAAGACCTATCGGTAGTTCCATAAAGGGCCATTTCTTTAGTGTCTGCATTTGCAATATTTCCTGTAATAATTGCATAATCTATTGGTGCTTCATTTTTACACGAAACGATTGCGATACCCGCAACTAATAACCATAATTTTTTCATGAGGATGTTTGTTTGAGATTTTTGATTGCTAAATGTAGTAAATCAAAACGAATTTGTCCTTTTTTTTGTTAAAAATCAGTGTGTTTTACCTGGTGTTTGTCCTCTTTTTGAAGAAAAGCTAGTAGTTAATGTAAAATATCATAAACCCCATTAAGCTAGTAGGTTATGTGGACTTTTATGATATTGACAGATTTGCTAGTTGGATTAAATCGCCTGTCTTGACGTTTTCCAATTATCCAAACAATTTGATTTTCAGAACATAATAGCCACGTGTTTTCTTTATCAAGCAACGAATATTTTTCGTCTTTAAAAAACTTACTCAATTTCTTTTTTCCTTGCATTCCGTTCGGGTAGAAAGAATCTCCTTCTTGCCATTTTCTTACCAGTAAAGGAAATGTAAGTGTATCGGTGTCTAGAAAAATAGTGTTTTCATTCGGTTGCTGAATTTTAGAAACTTTTTCGAAATTAAGATGAACAGGTTCCTTAATTTCTTTGGTGTTTTTTGTAATTGAGTAGCCTGAAAGTTCATTTAGAGATTGAATTTCAGTTAACAATAAAAAACCGCGATCTTTTACCAATCTGTGTGATTTCGAAAATGCTTGTTTTCCAGATTGAGCAGATAGTAGGTGTTCAATATCATTCCACTCTGTAAAATTGTATGATTTTAGGAGTTCAAATAAATACGCTTTAGGATTGGATAATGCTCGAATTACAGAAATATCAAATTTGCTAATGCTATTTGCACCGTCACTAGTTACTTTTTGTTTAACCTCTTTAATAGTATCATTAATAATTTGCTGGCTTCCTTTTAAATGAGTAGACGTTTTTTGAAACGAATTTAATAAGGTTGGATTAATTTCTTTTAAGATTGGAATAACTTGATGCCTTAACTTATTTCGAACATATTTTGTTGATGCATTGCTTTGGTCTTCTCTCCATGCAAGGGCATTTTCTTTTGCAAATTGTTCGATTTCCTCTCTAGAAAAAATTAGTAAGGGTCTAACAATAGTATCATTGATCGCTGGAATTCCAGTAAGGCCTTCTAGACCTGTTCCTCGGCTTAGATTTATTAAAAAAGTTTCTAAATTATCATCTGCATGATGTGCAGTTAATACAAAATTAAATTGATGTGTATCAACCAGTTCTTGAAACCAGGCATACCGCAATTCTCTGGCTGCAATTTGAGTGGATGCTTTGTTTTTACTGGCGTAGTCTTTTGTGTTAAAGCTTGTGGTAAATGTTTTTAGGTTTAACTTATTACCAATCTCTTTTACGAAGAGCTCGTCTTGATCGCTTTCTACACCTCTTAAATTAAAATTACAGTGCGCCAATGAGAGGTCAAAACCTAGCGAATGAAATAATTGTGTTAAAACAACACTATCGAGACCGCCAGAAATAGCAATCAATATTTTTTTTCCTTCTAAAAAAGGAAACTGATGTGCTATATGATGTTGTAATTTTTTGATCATTCTTCTGGTAAAGCTACTTTATTATTTTGACTTGTTCATGGCTTGATAAAAAACTTGCTGCACTTTTGGTCTGATATTTAAATTATATATATTCCGATGACTTCTATTTGGATATACTCTGTTTGATAAGAATATAAAAACCAATTCATGTGTTGGGTCTGCCCAAACAAAAGTTCCAGTAAATCCAGCATGCCCAAAACTTTCTGCACTTACTTCTGGTGCAGGATATGCTTTGTGAATTGGTAAGGTGTCGTTACCTATTAAAGGTTTGTCAAATCCTAATCCACGACGATTGTTATTCTCTGGGTATTGAATTCTTGTAAATTCTTTTAAAGTACTTTTTGAAATGTATTGTTTGTAATCATAATACCCGTAATTACAATACATCTGCATAATTTTTGCTAAATCTAAAGCACTTCCGAATAAGCCAGCGTTACCAGAAACCCCACCCATTAAAGCCGCATTTTCATCATGAACCCAATTTTTGGTTAGCTCTTTTCTAAACAATGAATCAATTTCTGTTGGAACAATATTGTACGTGCCGTTTTTAGTTTGAGGAGCATATCCCAATGTTTTTGCACCTAATGGTGTATAAAAATTGTTTTGTAGGTAACCCGTATAATTTTCGTTTGTGACGTCCGAAATTATCTTCGGATATAACAAAAAACTAAGTCCAGAGTATTTGTATTTCTTTATCGTAGAAACGGTAGATCTATTTATCTGACGGTACATTTTATTCTTAAAACGATCTTTGATAAAAATGTTACCATAAGCTTGATTTGTAAATCCTTTTTTTGGTGTCGTCTTTACAAAACGCGATTTTAAGGTGTTGTTTTTTTTCAATACTTCACGTAAAAAAACGATATAAGGATCTAATCCTGCCTGATGAGCTAAAATTTCTCTAAGGGTGATGTTTTTTTTATCTTTTCTAATTTTCCAAGGCTTCCAGTACGTACTAAAAGAGGCATCTAAGTCAATTTTACCGGCATCATATAATTTCATGATTGCAGGTAATGGTCCTAGTATTTTGGTAACAGAAGCAATATCATACACATCGGTAAGTTGCACTTTTTGAATGCTGTCATAGGTGTGAAAACCATAGGCCTTATGAAAAATTATTTTATGCTTTTTGGCAACTAAAATTTGAACCCCAGGAAAGGCTTGTTTCTGGATTGCATTGGTTATAATGGCATCTACTTTTTGATGCATAAAAAGAGAATCCATTTGTACTTCAGATGGATTTCCATATTCAAGTTTTTGCGCCTGTAATGAGATGCACAAAAGAAAGGAGAGTGCGCTTAAAAAGGCGTAATATGTACTGGTTTTTGTCAATTAATCTTGTTGTTTTTTTAACCAAATTTGAATCGTTTTTTTTAAGGATACTTCTGGTTTGGGTAATGGAATTGTTCTTCCAAATTGTTTACTGCGGTTAAATTTTGAATAGGCTATTTTGTGCTTTTTCCAATCTTCTGGGAACAATGCAATAAATTTATTAAATACATCTTGAACTGTATATTTGTCTTCTAAAGTAGCCACAGTTTGTGCAATTTTTTTATCTATATCTAGTATCATAATTTAATTTAATTTTAATTTGTAAGCACATGTTTCATTGCTTTTGCTTTTAGTAGGCACTCCTCGTATTCTTTTTCTGGAGTCGATTTTGATGTAATTGCACCACCTACAGAAAAGGAGACATAGTTTTTTTCTTCGTTATATAAGATGCTTCGTATAACTACATTAAAATCAAAATCTCCAGTAGGAGAGAAGTAGCCAACCGCACCAGAGTACAACCCTCGTTTGGTTTCTTCCTCTTCTTCAATAATTTTCATGGCAGAAAATTTAGGTGCGCCTGTCATGCTTCCCATTGGGAAGGTATCTCTTATGATGTCTACAGAATTTGTAGTTTCTCTAACTTCAGAAACAACGGTAGATACTAATTGGTGTACCTGCCTAAAAGAATGTACTTGACATAATTCTTCAACTTTTACCGAACCTTTTATGGCCGTTTTAGACAAGTCATTTCTAACCAAGTCAACAATCATGATGTTCTCAGAGCGTTCTTTTTCATCTCTAGATAAATCAAATGCAATTTGAGCATCGTCTACTTTGCTAATAAGTCTCTTTGCAGTCCCTTTTATAGGCTGAGATACAATTTTTGTCCCTTCTCTTTTGATATATCTTTCTGGAGAAGCAGATAATAAGTATTGATGTTCACACTTAAAAAACGTAGCAAAAGGAGGTTCAGAAATTGCATTTAAATGATGATAGGCTTCTAATGGGTTTATGGTGGCGTTTTCTGCATAAAATTCTTGGCAAAAACTAGCTTCATAAATATCTCCTCTGTTTATGTGATTTAATACCGAATTTACTTTTTTATAATACTCATCTTTATGAATACGAAGTTTTATTTTTAAATCGTGAGCGGCAGGTTCTGCGTTAGGGGCATGTTTACTTGCAACAATGCTATTGAAGTCATCATCAATTTCATCATTAATCATTTTTAAATAAGAGAATTCAACAGTGTTACCGTTAATAAAAATAATACGCTGAGGTTGAAAAAAATACAAGTCAGCAAAATCTAAGCCATCAAAATTTTTAGAAGATAAATTCTCAACATCATTTTTTAAATCATAACTCAAGTACCCAAAAAGATAGTCATTGGTAATTGATTGGTATTCTTTTAGTTTTTCAAAAGCATTTGTATAGTCTGTTTTGATAGAGGTAAATTCATCAACGGCCAATACAGCACTAAATGAAGAGTATTTTTGATTGTATTGATTTGAATCTAACCAAGAAATAGCATCAAATTGCTGTGCCCAAACCAGTAATTTTGATTTAAAACCATCAATAGATTCAACAGTAAAGGTTTTTTGTGTTCTTTGCATAAAGCACAAAAATACAAATCTTATTGATGATATCTTAAAGATAATTTACGTATCATAAAAAGTAAATCGAGCTCTTTATTATGAAGAATTGTATTGTCTTTTAGTAATTGTTTTAAGTTAGTTCAGCCCTTTTTTGATGTTGTCAGTAGAAATTTTTCTGTAATCGAAAAAGGAATTGTTACTTTACACTTTTCAAAATTAATATTATGGTCTCACTAAGTACATTAGATTACACATTAATCATCTTATTCTTTTCAATTACGTTGTTTATTGGAATCTATGTTTCAAAAAAATCAGGAAAAAACTCCACAGAATTTTTCCTTTCAGGAAGAACAATGCCTTGGTGGTTATTAGGATTGTCTATGGTAGCAACTACGTTTTCTACAGACACACCCAATTTGGTGACCGATATCGTGAGAACTGATGGCGTTTCTGGGAACTGGGTTTGGTGGGCCTTTTTAATTACGGGGTTACTAACCGTTTTTGTGTATGCTAAATTATGGCGTAAGTCGAATGTAAATACTGATTTAGAATTTTATGAATTGCGTTATGGAGGAAAGCCAGCCAAATTTTTAAGAAAATTTAGAGCCTTGTATTTAGGGGTTATTTTTAATGTGATTACGATGTCGGCTGTGACGTTAGCAGCGATAAAAATAGGAGGAATTATGTTGGGGTTAGAACCTTGGCAAACGGTGCTGAGTGCTGGGTTAATTACTGTAATTTTTAGTGCTGTTGGAGGTTTTAAAGGAGTTGTTTACACCGATTTTATTTTGTTTTTTGTGGCCATGGGAGGTGCGATATGGGCCGCTGTTTATTTGGTGAATTTGCCAGAAGTTGGCGGATTGGAAGCCTTATTGACAAATGAAAATGTTGCAGATAAATTATCTATCCTGCCAGATTTTAATAATACCAAGGGAGTCATAACATTACTAATTATTCCTTTAGCAGTACAATGGTGGAGTTCTTGGTATCCAGGAGCAGAACCTGGAGGTGGAGGTTATATTGCGCAACGTATGTTGGCTGCAAAAGATGCGAACCATGCAATAGGAGCCACCTTCTTTTTTAATATTATGCATTATGCCTTGCGTCCATGGCCTTGGATTATTGTAGCCTTGGCATCATTAGTTATTTTTCCAGATATCGCAAGTATTAGTGAAGCATTTCCAAATATTGCTCAAGATAAATTAGGCCATGATTTAGCTTATTCTGCGATGTTAACAAAATTACCAAGTGGATTATTAGGAATCGTTTTGGCCTCTTTAATTGCTGCATACATGAGTACTATTTCAACCCAATTAAATTGGGGTTCTTCATACATCGTGTTTGACTTTTACAAACTACATGTGAATCCAAAAGCGTCTGAGAAGAAATTAGTTGCAGTTGGTAGAGTTTCTACAGTTTTATTAATGGTATTAAGTGCTGGTTTGGCATTACTGATGCAAAATGCAATGGAGGTTTTTGAAATGATGTTGTTGTTTGGAGCTGGTACTGGATTGATCTTTATTTTAAGATGGTTTTGGTGGAGAATTAATGCCTGGACAGAAATAACAGCAATGTTTGCATCAGGGATTTTATCAATTGCTATAAAAACAACAGCTTTAGGAACTTATCTTTTTGCTGCTGAAACTGGCGTTTTTCCAGAATGGGCAGAAATTCCGTTTGTAGTAGCGGTTGTTACTGTCATATGGTTAATAGCAACTTTGATCACCAAACCAGAATCTAAAGATGTACTAAATAGTTTTTATGAAAGAACACAGCCTGGTGGGCCGGGATGGGCAAAAATCATTAAAAAAGCCGATGAAGATGGGATTGAATTAGTGCATGATAAAAATGAAGGATGGAATGTCCCTGCTGGTATTCTAGCGATGTTGTTGGGCTGTATTTTAATTTATAGTTGCATGTTTACTACTGGATACTGGATTTATGGAGAAACTTCTTTAGCAATCAGTACTACTATATCTGCCATTGTTTCTGGATACTTGTTAATTAGAACTTGGGGGAAAATTAAAGCAACTGCACTGTAAAAATGAGTACACGTGTTCAATCTATAGATGTGTTAAGAGGGCTAACGATTGTTGCCATGATTTTGGTAAACACTCCAGGCACATGGAGTGCTGTATATGCACCTTTACTACATGCAGAATGGCATGGGTATACACCTACTGATTTAATATTTCCTTTTTTTTTATTTATAGTGGGTACTTCTATCGCTTTTGCGTACAATAAAAAAATACCTAATTCTACCACGTATAAAAAAATAGGAATACGTAGCTTAAAACTTGTTGGTTTAGGCCTTGTGTTGAGTCTGTTTTTGCCATATTTTCCTTTTGTGAAGGAGCTATCTACAGCTAGATTTCCAGGTGTTTTGCAACGTATTGGAGTCGTTTTCTTTTTTACAGCGATTCTAAGTGTCAACTTTAATTGGAAAATACTGTTAGGAATTACTATAACAATATTGTTGGGCTATTGGATTTTGCTAGGTTTTATTCCGTTACCAGATGGAACGCTACCTACATTTGATAGAGCTCCTAATAATTGGGCAAATTATATTGATGTAACAGTGCTTAAAAACCATACTTGGAAATCGGATTATGACCCAGAAGGATTGTTAAGTACCTTGCCGTCTATAGCAACTGCGCTAATTGGGGTACTAATTGGCAAAGTGGTCTTGTGTAAAAACCATATGAAAACATTGCTGTTATTTTCTTTAGGAGTGTTGATGGTAGGAATTGGATACATTTGGAACAATTGGTTTCCGTTTAATAAAGCAATTTGGTCTAGCAGTTTTGTGTTTGTAACAGCTGGTTGGGCTACCATATTTTTAAGTGTGTTATATTATATAATTGACGTTCAGAAAAAGTCAATAGGAACCATTTTTAAATATGTAGGTTCTAATGCTATTGTTATTTATTTTGCATCGAGTTTTATAAGTAAAACATTTTATTTAATTGGTATTGGAGAAACTACAATTCATGGTTGGTTATATAGTACATTTTTTACAAGTGTCGTATCCAGTGCTAAATTAGCATCGCTTTGTTATGCCTTAGCAGTAGTTGGTTTTTATATGATTATTGGATATGTTCTTTTCAAAAAAAGAATTTTGATAAAAGTATAAGGCTGCTATTTGGATAGTAGTTAAACAAAAAAGCAACCCTGTCGAGTTGCTTTTTTTTATATTTGAAATGTAAGTTTTATGCATTTAATGGTTTCCCATCCCAAGCAGCTTTAGCCGCTTCTTTAATAGCTTCAGAATACGTTGGGTGGCCATGACAAATTCTAGCTAAGTCTTCTGCTGATGCTCTGTATTCCATAGCAACGGCAGCTTCCATAATTAAATCTGCAGCACGAGCACCAACAATATGAACTCCTAAGATTTCATCTGTAGTTTTGTCTGCTAATACTTTTACAAACCCATCAATATCTCCACTCGCTCTAGATCTACCTAAGGCTCTCATTGAAAATTTCCCCGATTTATAATCAACTCCAGCATTCTTTAGTTCGTCTTCGGTTTTACCAACTGCAGCAACCTCTGGCCAAGTATATACAACACCCGGAATTAAATTATAATCGATATGAGGTTTCTCTCCAGCTAAATATTCAGCAACAACCACGCCTTCTTCTTCAGCTTTATGTGCTAACATTGCGCCTGCAACAACATCACCAATTGCGTAAATATTAGAAATATTTGTTTGTAGGTGAGCATTGGTTTTAACTTGATTTCTTTCGTTTAATTCTACTCCTGCATTTTCTAAACCTAAACCTTCAGTATATGGTTTACGCCCAACAGCAACTAAACAATAGTCACCTTTAAATTCAACTTCTCTTCCTTTTTTATCTGTTGCCTTTACAACAACTTCATCGCCATTTCTTTCTACTGAACTTACGCCATGACTTGTTGCGAATTTAACTCCTTGTTTCTTTAGTACCTTTTGTAATTCCTTTGAAACATCAGCATCCATTGTTGGTGTGATTTTAGGAGCGTATTCTACTACAGTTACATCAGCGCCTAAACGTTTGTATACTGAGCCTAATTCTAATCCTATAACGCCACCACCTATTACGATTAGATGTCTTGGAATTTCTTTTAGTTTTAATGCTTCAGTAGAAGTAATTACTCTTTCTTTATCTAGGCTAATAAAAGGTAGGGTAGCCGGTTTTGAACCCGTAGCAATGATAATGTTTGTACCTTCGATTACTTCATCAGAACCATCATTTTTTGTGATCTTAACATGTGTTGCATCAACAAAAGAACCCAATCCTTCAAAAACATCAACGTTGTTTTTATCCATTAAATATTTAATTCCACCTGTAGTTGTTTCTACGATGTTTGCCTTACGAGCAACCATTTTTGAAAAGTCTACTTTAGGAGCTTCAATAGAAATTCCATGCGTGTCAAAATGGTTTACAGCATCATAATAGTGATGAGAAGAATCTAACAATGCTTTTGATGGGATACATCCAACATTCGTACATGTACCTCCTAACGTTGCATATTTTTCTATGATAGCAACTTTTTTACCTAATTGTGAAGCTCTAATAGCGGCAATGTATCCTCCAGGACCAGAACCAATAACGATGATATCGTATTTCATTGTAATCGAATTTTGTTTTTACAAATAACAGACGCAAATTTACAATAATTGTAGATTTTAACTCCTATTGATAAAGAATTGTTTTAAGTTGTTTTTTTGTCGTTTTTTGTTGTTGTAAATTTCAATAAGTGTTAGAAAGTTTTCCAATGAAAAAAGTCTTGATTATAGGAGCTGTTTGGGTAGAGCCTTGTTCTTCTGCAGCGGGAAGTAGAATGTTACAGCTAATTGAGTTGTTTCTAAAAGAAGAATATGCAGTCACTTTTGCAACAACGACCCAAAAAACAGCTAATGCCGTTGATTTGGAGATGCTAGGTGTAGCAGAGGTTACTATAGAGTTAAACGAAAGTTCTTTTGATGATTTTGTAAAAAAATTATCCCCAACTATTGTTGTATTTGATCGTTTTATGATGGAAGAGCAATTTGGGTGGAGAGTAGCAGATAACTGCCCTACAGCTATTCGGATTTTAGATACAGAAGATTTACATTCGTTAAGAAATGTTAGGCAGGAAGCAATTAAAAAGAGTCAGAACTTTTTAATTACCGATTTATTAAATTCTGACATTGCTAAAAGAGAAATAGCGGCCATTTACCGTTGTGATGTGTCGTTGATCATTTCAACTTTTGAAATGGAGTTACTTCAGCGTGTTTTTAAAATTAATAGCATTTTATTGTGCCATTTACCTTTTCTGTTAGAAGCGATTGACTCTGAAACCCAAGAGAATTGGAAATCTTTTGATGAGCGAAATCATTTTGTGACCATTGGAAATTTCTTGCACGCACCTAATGTTGATGCTGTTTTACAACTAAAAAAACATATTTGGACAGCAATTAGAAAGCAATTACCGAATGCAGAATTACATGTGTATGGTGCGTATCCAACACAACAAATTTTGCAATTACATAATAAAAAAGAAGGCTTTATTATAAAAGGTTTTACAGAAAATGCCAATGAAGTCGTCTCTAATGCAAAAGTAGTATTAGCTCCGATACGTTTTGGTGCAGGGATAAAAGGAAAGTTAACAGAGGCGATGTTAAATGGAACGCCTAGTGTAACTACTACTATTGGCGCAGAAGGAATGCATGCCAAATTGCCTTGGAATGGTTTTGCCATTGACAATTATGATGTGTTTACTGAATATGCAATTAAGTTATACACTGATAGCGCGTTATGGAAGGAATCTCAAAAGAAAGGTGTTGAAATTATTAATCAATTGTACAATAAGGAAAAAATATCCCCGTCACTTTTGGCGCTTGTTGAAAGGGTTAAATCAAATTTAGAACAACATAGAAGTAGTAATTTTATAGGTAGCTTATTGCAATATCAAACTCTTAGGAGTACTAAGTATATGAGCAAATGGATTGAAGAGAAAAATAAGAAGTGAGGTTTATAAACCTATTTTTAACCCTAAAAAAACACTTCCTTTAATGTTTCTATCGGTATGGTACGTGACGGTTAGGTCATTGCGGTCTATTGCTTGATATATGATGCTTGCTCTAAGTTTTTTAGAAACCGGATAATTTACTTCTAAGTTGGCACTAAGGCCCATAAATTTGCCTAGGTTTCTTAAGATTAACCCATGATCGATAAGCACACCGAAATTAAATTTAGGTAAAAAAATGAATTCATGAATATAGCCAAACCCAAGTAAAATTCGTTTGAAATTTGAGCCTAATAAATCAGCATATTCAAGACCAACATACATGACAACTTTGCTGTTTGAAAAATTAAAAGCATCAATTTCTATCTTGGTCAAAATGTCTGGGGTATACATTCCATTTCCCCTCTCATCACCTACAAAAAGCATTCTTAAGTCTTGATGTACAGATAAAGATAGGTCTGATTGTCCTTTACAGAACAACACAGAAAGCAGGCAAAAACAATAAAGTATTTTTTTCAACGTATACAGCTTAATCAATCATTTTTTGCTGGTAGGGACTGAAAATATGAACGGGAATTCATTCCAAGATACGAAATTTTAAGGAGACTTGTGTTTTTAGGCTCATGTTACAATGAAAGAATATTACTTTTCTATAGGCTGATAGTTTAGAGGTAGTAAATTTGCAAATGATTCAAAGGCCCAGTATCCTTCGGCTAAAAGTGCGTGTGGATCTACAAGAATTCCTGAAGGTTCTATAATGGATTTTCCTTTAATAAGTGTAATATTTGAAGTTTGAACACCGGTTGCTTGTTTTCTTTTTCCAAACATATCATTTAAATAACCTTCTTCTTCTTTTTCGTTTTTATAAATAATTGAAAGATGATTTTTAAAGTTCAAATATGGAGTGTCTTTATTGAAAGAAGTCATTTCGTTGTATGGAACATGTTGCTTGTATAAAAAATCTTTATATTTTGGTTTTGAGCTTTTTCCAACAATTACAAATGCGCTGTCTAAGGCGGTTACGGGATCTGCGTTATTTCTTGAAATAGTACTGGTTTCTCTATGTAGAGAGATTAACATCCTTGCTTTTTTAATCTTTTCATCTGTAGGTCTTTCAGGGTTACGGATTCTTTTAAATTGATGTATTACAAAACCATTTTGCGTAAGGTTTTTTTGTAGTAAGCTTTTTAAAAAATGAACTTTCGAACCATTATAGGCTTCTAGCCTATTTCGATGCCATTTTTTCTTTACCCGCTCTTTTAAATTGCTATATCTCGCATATCCGCTAAAAAATAGGCGTTGATTCTTAATTGAAAATTGAACAAGGTCATAGGTAATTAAATAGCCTAAACCTTTGTGTTTAATTTTTAAAGGCTCTTTTGCTTCAGCAGTTAATTCACGAGTTTTAAAATTGTATTCAAAATGCAATGATTTTGGATTTAAAATAATACAGCTTTCGGCCAATTTTGTTCTTCCTAAAAACAAGCGTTTAAATCGGGATAAATTATATTTCCAGTCGTCATTGTAGTTTGTTTTTTTAAGAACTACTTCATTTAAAACATGTGAGTCTGGAACTAGTTTGAAGTGGAGAAAACCTAGTTTTAAATTTGTGTTTATTTGGAGGTTTGACGTTGAATATCCAATAAATGAAACAACCAAGTCATAATTGCCTTTAGCTACCTTTAATCTAAACTCTCCTTTATTGTTCGTAGAGGTGCCTATTGTTGTGTTGTTTAAATATACAGAAGCACCTTCTAAATTTTCATTAGAATTTGTTGTTACTTTTCCTTCGATGTATGTTTGAGAAAAAGCCGCAATGGAGAGTGTCAATAATAAAATAGTTAAAAGCCCTGTTTTCATAGATAGTTTTTCTATAAAAATAAGGACTTTTGTCTAATGTTTTTTCTAATTAAAAGTTAATTATTAATTAAGCCAGCTCTTTTTAACAAAGCATCTGGTTTAGGTTCTTGACCTCTAAATCGTTTGTATAGCTCCATCGGTTTCTCTGTTCCTCCTTTGGATAATACGTTTTCTTTAAATTTTGTAGCAACTTCTTTATTGAAAATACCTTTCTCTAAAAAATATTCAAATGCATCTGCATCTAATACTTCTGCCCATTTATATGAATAATACCCAGCAGAATAACCTCCTTGAAATATATGAGAAAAAGCAGTGCTCATACAATTTTCAGCTACGTCGGGATATAGTTTTGTTTCCTTAAAAGCGGCAGTCTCAAATTCTTTGACAGAGCTAATTGAGTCGGGCGTTTCACCTCCGTGCCAATACATGTCTAACAGCCCAAAACTTAACTGGCGTAAGGTTTGCATACCTTCATGGAAACTCGCAGATTCTTTAATTTTTTTGATGTACTCCATCGGGATTACTTCACCTGTTTCATAATGCTTAGCAAATAATTCTAAGGCTTCTTTTTCGTAACACCAGTTTTCTAAAACTTGACTTGGCAACTCTACAAAATCCCAAGAAACAGAAGTTCCAGATAAACTGTTATACGTTGTGTTGGCCAACATTCCATGTAATGCGTGTCCAAATTCATGAAATAATGTTGTCACCTCATTAAAGGTTAATAAAGACGGTTTTGTTTCGGTAGGTTTGGTGAAATTACATACAATAGAAATGTGTGGTCTGTCATTTACATCGCCTATTACTTGTTGTGGTTTATAAGAAGTCATCCATGCCCCATTTCTTTTTCCGGGTCTCGGGTGAAAGTCAGCATAAAAAACAGCAATAAAATTTCCTAATATGTCAGTTACATTATATGTTTTAACTTCTTTATGGTAGGTGTCAATATCAAAAACTTCTTCAAAATGTAAATCGTATAATTTTGTAGCGATGGTAAAAACACCGTCAATTACATTTTCTAATTTGAAATATGGTTTTAAAATTTCTTGATCTAGGTTAAAGCGTTCTTTTTTTAGTTTTTCAGCATAAAAGGCTCCGTCCCATTTTTGCAATTGATCAATTCCGTCTAGTTTTTTAGCATATGCCTCTAGTTCATCAAATTCTTTTTGAGCAGCTGGCTTTGCTTTTTGCAACAAATCATTTGAAAAAGAAATTACATTCTCTGGTGTTTCTGCCATGCGCTCTTCTAAAACAAAATGTGCATGTGTCTGGTATCCTAATAAATTGGCTCTTTGATGACGTAGTTTTACAATGTTTAGAACATTTTTTTCATTATTAAAATCATTGTTTTGAAATGCCTTTTTACCAGCAGAAATAGCGAGTTCTTTTCGAAGACTCCTATTTTCGGCATAGGTCATAAACGGAATGTAACTTGGATAATCTAACGTGAAAATCCAGCCTTCTTTCTGTTTTGATTTTGCCATTTCTTTGGCCGCTTCTTTTACGCTATCAGGTAAGCCAGATAAATCATCTTCGTTAGAGATAAGCATTTCAAAATTATTAGTTTCGGCCAATACGTTTTCGCCAAATTGCAATGATAATTTTGATAATTCGGCGTCGATTTTACGAAGTTTAGCCTTGTCGAGGTTATTTAAATTAGCTCCGTTTCTAGCAAAACCTTTGTATTGTTTTTCGAGTAACATGGATTGTTCAGGAGTTAATGAGAATGTTTTTTTACCCTCATAAACCGTTTTTACTCTTTTAAACAATTGCTCGTTTAAAGTAATGTCATTTTTAAACTCGCTTAACCAAGGAGAGATTTCTTTCGCAATTTTCTGAATTTCATCAGAAGTTTCTGCCGAATTTAGATTGAAAAAAATACTCGTAACCCTGCCAAGTTTTTGTCCTGAAAAATCTAAGGCTACTGTGGTGTTTTCGAAAGTTGGAATAGCTGTGTTAGATGCTATTAACTCAATTTCTTTTTTGGTATTTTCAATTTCTGATTTTATCGCAGGTTTATAATCTTCTGCAGAAATTTGTGAAAAAGGTGCTGTATTAAACTCTTGTAATAATGGATTCATTTTGTCTTTCGTTGTAATCATTACAAATATAATTGTAAATAATTAGTAAAAGACCTCTCGTTGTTAAAAATAGAAGAAATGCTTTACCGATACATATTTTTCTTTAATCGATAGTATTTGCTGTTTGGACTAGAATTCAGTTCTTCTCGATTAAAAGAACAATAAATTTGAATAGCTAAAGAATGTCAATATGCTAAAAAAGTATTTATTTATTTTTCTAATAAGCTGTTCTAGCTTTTTGTATGCACAAATACCATGCTCTTCTGGTGTTACCTTAAATGGGAGTGATGATTATATTACAGTGCCCAATACAGATGCAATTAATTTACAAAATACAGAAGACAGAACCATTGAATTTTGGTTTAAAACGTCCGATATAACAACAAGACAAGTGTTGTATGAGGAAGGTGCACAAGTAAACACACTCCTGTTTTTTATTGAAGACGGTAGGTTGTATTGTGGTGGCTACAGATCAAATGCGCAAACAAGCTCCAATAGGCGTTTTTTTAGAACGGCTACTGGTGATATTGAAGAAGATACTTGGCATCACGTAGCTTTAACGTTAGAAAATGGTGACTCATTTAAATGGTATGTAAATGGAGTCGAAAAAGATGTGCAGGATGGCCTAATAATAAATATTCATACGGGGGGTATTAGTCTTGGAAGAAATGGTGGAGGCATACGGTATCCTTCTACTTTAGTGAGTAATTGGACTTCAAGCTCTGTTGGTGGCTCCACTTCTGAAACCTATAACCATACCTTTACTTCTCAAGACAATGCTGATAATAATTTTTCTGGCAGTATTTCCCTGTTTAGAATATGGAATGTTGCACGAACTCAAACACAAGTAGCAACCAATAAATCTGTTTTTTTAACAACTGGAACTGACTTAGTTGCCTATCAAGAAGGAGATGAAATCCATCATATTCCTAATAATGGGGCTAGTATTTCTGCAACTGCGACTGCGGTGGATAGTGGTGATACCTATGAATGGACAGGAGCCGTTTCAGAATCATTTACCGCTTCGGGGAACTGGGCAACTACGGCACCTGATGTAAATAAAATACAAACGGTTACGATTAATAGCGGAGGAAATACTGCCGAAATTAGTTCAGAAGCCCGAATAGGGAGACTGACTGTTGATGCAGGTGCTGAAATTATTGTAAAAGATGGTGGGACACTAAATGTTTTTTACGGACTCGAAAACAATGGAACAATTACTGTAGAAGATGGTGGTTCTCTAATTTATCATTCGTGTTCTGTATCTATTACAGGTTCAGGTACTTTTACAGTAAAAAGGAGTTCTCCTAATTATTCAAATCCTTATTTTTATTCCTATTGGAGTTCACCGATTATTGAAACAGATTCAGATCCAAGTTCCTTTTTCCCCTCAAATCCGGTAATATATTGTTTCGATTCAAGTGTTTCTAATGCCGATTGGGTTTCCAATGCCGGAGCAAATATGATTCCTGGTATGGGCTATGCAATTCGATCTGAAAGCGAGGGTGATTTTTTAACATCATTTAATGGAATAATTAATCAAAGTGAAATTGCTATAAATGTCTATTTTAATTCGAATGTAGAAAGTACAGATCCTGCAAATGTCTGGTCTACAGAGGGCGATAACTTGGTGGGAAATCCCTATGCTTCTGCCATTGATTGGGATTTAATAATAACAGATACAGATAATTCAGGAGTATTAGAGGGAACAATTTATTATTGGGATCAAAGTACTGCAGAAGTAGGTGATAATTTGGTTTCTGATTATAAACAGTACAATTTAACGGGTGGTGGAAGCAATACTGCAACAGGTAAAATTGGTGCAGGGCAAGGCTTTTTTGTAAGAACAACAAGTGCAGGTACTTTGACTTTTAAAACGACACATCAAGTTGTGAGTAATAACAATCAATTTTTTAAAGGGAAATCAAAAACAAATGACACTAAGAAAAATGGACGATCATGGTTTTTACTTAGAAGAGGAAATGAAATAAATTCAATCTTGGTAGGGTTTTTAAAAGGAGCAACACTAGAATTTGACAATTTATATGATGGCCCATTCGACGTAACAAATACAAAATTAGGCTTCTATTCTTTAATTGGAGATCAACAAAAGGTAACCATTCAAGGACTTCCTGAATTGACAACTATTGAAGAAGTGATTCCGCTAGGTTTTGTGGTTGATGAAATTGGGACCTACACTATAGAGATTAGTGAAGAACATATTGCCCCAGGTTATTATATTTTTTTGAAAGATACTGAAGAAAATAAAGTAATTGATTTAAGGAAAGAAGCCTATGTTTTTACAGTAGATAGTCTCGGTGAAAATAATACACGATTTAAAGTGCATTATACAAAAGATCCTCAAACGTTGAGCATAGATGATCAAATAATACAAGAGCGTAAATTAATAACTTATGTAAATGAGAACGAAGCGTTGGTGGTTCAATTAAAAAACACATTAGAACAGATAAAAGGCGTCAAAATAGTCAATATTTTAGGAAAAGAGGTAGATAGGTACCTTGTACAGGGAGCTAGAAATATATCAAGGTTAAAATCGGGAATCTATATTGTGGTGGTTGAACTAGATTCTGGCAGGCGCATGAGTAAAAAAATAATCATCATAGATAAATGATGATTATTTTTAATAGGTTAAGAAAGTAAGTGAAACTTATTTTTTTACGTTTTCAGAAGCCTGTTCAACCTTAAGTTTCAGTCCTTCTTTATAAGCAATAATTTTATCCAACACACATTTGTCTGAAGCACCAATAATTTGAGCCGCTAAGATTCCTGCATTTTTAGCACCATCTAAAGCAACTGTCGCTACAGGAACGCCTCCTGGCATTTGTAAAATAGACAACACAGAATCCCAGCCATCGATTGAATTTCTACTTTTTACAGGAACTCCAATAATTGGTAATGGACTCATTGAAGCAACCATTCCAGGTAAGTGTGCGGCACCGCCAGCACCAGCGATAATCACTTTGATGCCTCGAGTGTGTGCATTTTTAGAATATGCAACTAGTTTATCAGGTGTTCTATGAGCAGAAACGATATCTACTTCAATTTGAATATCGAAACTTTCTAAAATATCTATTGCTTCTTGCATGATTGGAAGATCTGAATCGCTTCCCATTATAATACCTACCATCTTTTTTGTTTTGTCTCCTAGAATTAATCCAAGAGGTTATTTGCTTATTACTCTAATTGTTTCTTTTACTGTTTGAGCAGTTTTTCGGGCTTTATGAATGTCTTTATCAACAACTGTTACATGTCCCATTTTACGAAAAGGTTTGGTTGTTTTTTTACCATATATGTGAGGTGTAACACCTTCAATTTGTAGTACTTTTTCAATGTTTTCATAAACCACATCACCAGAAAAACCATCGGCTCCTACTAAATTCACCATAATTCCGGCAACTTTACTATCAGTGTTTCCTAAGGGTAAGTCTAACACCGTTCTTAGATGTTGTTCAAATTGACTTGTGTAACTCGCTTCTATAGTATAATGCCCAGAATTGTGTGTTCTAGGAGCAACTTCGTTGACTAAGATTTGATCGTCATTGGTTTGAAACATTTCGACAGCCAATAAACCAACATGTTCAAATGATTTGGCCACATCTAATGCGATTTCTCTTGCCTTATTTGCAACAGCATCATCAATTCTAGCAGGGCAAATTACATATTCAACCTGATTTGCCTCAGGATGAAATTCCATTTCAACAACCGGATATGTTTTTATTTCACCTGATGCGTTTCTAGCAACAATTACTGCCAACTCGTTTTTAAACGGAATTAATTCTTCAATAATACAATCGGTATCAGCTAAATTCTCAAGATCATTTAAAGTGCGGACTACTTTTACCCCAGTTCCATCATATCCAAACTGTGCAGATTTCCAGACAAATGGCAGTTCCATTGCGTCATCTCCATTGCAATACAACAGCAATGCCGCCTTGTTAGAAAATCGTTTGTGCGGAGAAGAAGGAATATTGTTTTCTACAAAAAAATCTTTCTGTTTCCCTTTGTGCTGTATGGTTTCTATGACAACTGGCTGCGGATAAATCTTTAAGCCTTCCTTTTCTAATTGATACAGCGCATCGATATTTACATGTTCTATTTCAATAGTTAAAACATCTACCTTTTTTCCAAAGTTGTAAACAGCGTCAAAATCTAATAAACTTCCAATATGGAATTCATTACAAATTTGAGCACAGGGAGCTTCTGTAGAAGCATCTAAAATAGCTGTATGTATATCGTATTTTTGAGTTTCGGCAAGTAACATTCTCCCTAATTGACCGCCACCGAGAACGCCTAATTTAAAATCGGAAGAAAAATAATTTTTCACTGTAATAGTTTAGTTGTGTGTTGTGTTTGCAAAAATAAGAATCTATTTGATTCTGAACTATTAAAAGTTTGTGATTCGTAAAACGGTTCCGTTTAAATTTGTTACCAAATACTCTCTTGCGGAGTGAGAAACTCCATCAGTCAATGGTGCTCCATTTAAAATATTAAACTCGCTATCGTCACATGGGCATTTCATTCTAATACTATTTTCAACAACCATCTGAGAACAACTACTAGGTGAAATATGAGGGGCTGAACGTTCATAAGCTTTAAATTGGGTGCCGTTTATATTATAAACAATAACACCACTTATGCCGCCAGAAGCATAAGCCCATCCACCAGGAACAGTTAGGTTAACATACGCGGGCAAACTTAAATTGATGGTTTCATTAACCGGTATGAAAGGTAGAATATCGTTATTTTGATTATTATTATTTGTGCAGCTGCTAATGACTAATACTGTAATTATTACAAAAAAGAATTTTTTCATTATTGAAATTTTGTCGTTGTTTTTATAGGTCGACAAGTTACAAATATTTTGTATATTTGCGTATGAATCTCATGCTGATAAAACGGTGATGAGATTTTGTGTTTTATAAAATATAAGGTTAGGATTATGAGTGAAGTATCATATTATTCAGTAGAAGGGTTAAAAAAGTTAAAAGACGAATTACATCAATTAGAGCAAGTTGAGCGCCCTAGAGTTACGCAAGAAATTGCCGATGCAAGAGATAAAGGAGATTTGAGTGAAAATGCAGAATACCATGCTGCAAAAGAAGAACAATCTCATTTAGAATTCAAAATAGCGAAATTAAAAAATGTTGTTGCTAGTGCAAGAATCATAGATGAATCTCAATTAGATATCTCTAAAATCTTAATACATTCTGTAGTGAAGATAAAGAATACTGCGAATAAAATGGAGTTTACTTATACCTTAGTAGCAGATTCAGAATCGGATGTTAGAAACGGGAAATTATCTGTGAATTCTCCTATAGGAAAAGGATTGTTGGGGAAAGAAGTAGGTGCAATAGCTGAAATTGAAGTTCCAAACGGAATTATGAAGTTTGAGATAGTAGAGATTTCCAGATAAAAAAATAGACATATTTAAAAAAACGCGTTGCAAGTGCAACGCGTTTTTTTGTTATATTTGAAATGAAAATAACAATATAATGAGCAGTATTTTTACGAAAATCATTCATGGAGAAATTCCTTCTTATAGAATAGCAGAAGACCAAAATTATTATGCTTTTTTAGATATCAACCCCAATGCTAAGGGGCATACATTGGTAGTGCCTAAAAAGGAAGTTGATAAGGTGTTTGATTTAGATTCCGAAACCTATATCGGTTTAATGCAGTTTGCATATAAAGTGGCAAAAGCTTTAGAAAATACGGTTGTTTGTAATAGAATAGGAATGACAGTAGTTGGATTAGAAGTGCCACATGCGCATGTGCACTTAATTCCTATTAATAGTGTTTCTGATATTAATTTTACTAGTAAAAAAATAAAGATGAGTCATGAAGAATTTGTTGCGTTAGCTGCGGAAATTGCAACTCGTTTTTAGGTCTTTTGTAATAGAATTCGAATACTAGTGCCTTTATTTAGTTCAGATTTTTTTACAAATATTTTCCCTTTATGATATTCTTCTACGATTCGTTTAGATAAGGATAATCCTAAACCCCAACCACGCTTTTTAGTAGTAAATCCTGGTTTGAAAATTTGTTTAAACTGCGATTTTGAAATTCCTTTTCCAGAATCAGAAATGGTAATTTGAATCCATTTATCTGAAGTAGAAATTTCTAAGTTTAGACTTCCTTTTCCCTTCATGGCATCAATTGCATTTTTTACCAGGTTTTCTATGACCCAGCCAAATAATTCTTGGTTAATATTTGAAAAAGCAGCATCAATAGTGGTACTAAATTGAAAAGAAACTTGCTTGGAGCTTCTATTTTTTAAATAATCAAAAGCCGTTTTAGAAATCTGTATAATATCGAGCTTTTTTAATTCAGGTACGGAGCCAATTTTAGAAAAACGATTGGCAATAGTATTTAATCGATCAACATCTTTTTCCATTTCCATCACATGATCTTGATCAATATCTTCGGTTTTTAAAATTTCTATCCACCCTAATAAAGAAGACAATGGTGTGCCAATTTGATGTGCAGTTTCTTTTGCCATTCCAGTCCATAACCTATTTTGTTCTGCAATTTTATTAGAAGAAAAAAGCATGTAAATAACCATTAAAAACAATAATAGAATCAAGATTAATGCAATTGGATAGTAGGTTAGTTTATTAAGTAAGTCAGAATCTCTATAATACACATATTGTGTTATTTCTTCATATTTAATTTCAATGGGCGCATTTTGTTTTTTCATAATTGCCAATTGATGCTGTAAATAGGTGGGGCTATCAGTTTTTGTTGAATCTAAGTTGTAAAAAGAGTTGATGTTTCCTTGGTGATCAACTAAAATAGAAGGAATGTTGGTAATGTTTTCAAAGATCTTGGTTTCTAAATTAACACTTGCATTTAAATCAGTATTGGTTACCAATTCTTTTTGTGCAGCTGCCAATATCTCCATTTTAGCACGTTCTTCTTGCTTAAATTTTTGAAAGAAAATATAGGTGTTCCAAAGAATCAAAGAAACAATAATGAATAACACAAAAATGATGATTCGTTTGGTGAAAACCGTATTTTTAAATATGCTCATGTATTACAAATATAATCTATATTATTACATAACCCGTTTTATAAAATGATAGTATATTTACACCTCATAATAAAATGATATAATGCTTTCTATAGACCCAAAAGAAATACCTACAGGTAAATTACACGGTTATTTATTAGGTGCAGTTGCGCCAAGGCCAATTGCATTTGCAAGTACAATTGATGCTGAAGGTAACCCTAATTTATCACCATTTAGTTTTTTTAATGTGTTTAGCGCAAACCCACCAATCATGATATTTTCTCCGGCAAGAAGAGTTCGAGGGAACACCACTAAACATACATTAGAGAATGCGATGGAAACCAAAGAAGTGGTGATTAATGTGGTAAATTACGATATCGTTCATCAAATGTCTTTAAGTAGCACAGAATATGCTAAAGGTGTAAATGAATTTGATAAAGCAGGTTTTACCATGTTAAAGTCAGACAAGGTGAAGCCATTTAGAGTAGCAGAATCTCCAGTGCAATTTGAATGTAAAGTAAATGAAATAATTCATTTGGGTAATGAGGGTGGAGCTGGAAATTTAATCGTTTGTGAAGTTGTGAAACTGCATATAAATGAAGCTGTTTTAGATGATAATGGAGCCATAGATCAACATAAAATTGATTTGGTAGCAAGAGCAGGAGGGAGCTATTATTCTAGAGCAAAAGAAGGGTTTTTTGAGATTCCAAAACCAATTTCGACCCTAGGGATTGGGGTAGATTCAATTCCTTTAGAAATAAGAAATAGTACTGTTTTAACAGGGAATGATTTAGGGAAATTGGGGAATGTTGAGCAATTGCCTAGTCGAGAAAATGTTGATAACTTTGCAAAAGACAATGCGCAATTTATTGGGCTAAACAGCCTAAAAAAACATACATTTGCCAAAGAGTTTTTAAATACGAATGATACAGAAAGTGCCTGGAAAGTACTTTTAATTAAATAGAACAAGAATATGGAAGTTATTGGAAAAATTAAATTAATTAACGAGACTCAAACTTTTGGAGCAAGTGGTTTTAGAAAACGCGAAGTAGTTGTTACAACTGACGAGCAGTATCCACAAATGATTATGATTGAGTTTGTTCAAGATAAATGTGATTTATTAAACAGTTATGCTGTAGGACAAGATGTAAAAGTTTCTATCAACTTAAGAGGTAGAGAATGGATCAATCCAGAAGGAGTTGCAAAATATTTTAACTCAGTTCAAGGATGGAGAATTGAAGCAATGCAAGCGGCGGCGCCTCAAGATTTACCACCAGTTGATCAATTTAAGCCAGCAGCAGATACTACTAGTGCAGAACCAGATGATTTACCTTTCTAGGAAAATCTTATACCATATAAAAAGCAGCCAATTGGCTGCTTTTTTTGTGCTTATTTATCTCCTAATTGTTTAAACTTAAAACGTTCGTTTTCTGCAGGTACATGTTCTTGTTTCATAATTTGTGCGAGCTGTTTTACAATGTCTGGAAACTCTTTAGCTAGGTTGTGTTGTTCTTTGATGTCAGTATCTAAATTGTATAATTCGATTTCTAAATTTCCTTTAAAGATGTTTTTACGAATCGCTTTCCATTTCCCCATTCTTACCGCCTGTTGACCTTGGTAACTTGGGAATTCCCAATACAGAAAATCATGATCTTGTTGCCTTTCTCCGAGCAGCGTATTTTTAAAACTAAGTCCATCTGTTTCTTTAGGAGTGTCAAGCCCCGCAATATCCATGAATGTTGGCATCATGTCATAAAAGGCAGAGATATGTGTTGTTTTTGAGCCAGGTTCAATGGCATTTGGCCAACTTGCAATTAGCGGAACTCTAATTCCGCCTTCATAAACAAAGCCCTTCGTTCTACCGTAATTATTGTCAAAAGGTTTGGCGCTATCAAAGAAATTAGCATCAACTCCGCCTGTATATGTAGGCCCATTGTCGCTTGTAAAAATAATAAGTGTATTTTCATAAATCCCTTGTTTTTTCAATGCAGCGATTAATTCGCCCAATTGCATATCTAAGTAGCTAATCATTGCTGCATATGTTGCATTTGGGTGTTGTGTTGGGAAGTAGCTTTTCCCCGTATATGGTTTTTCATCTCCAAATTCTTTTTTGTACACTTCTGTATACTCGGCAGGAACTTGCAAAGGAACATGAGGTAGCGGCGATGCGTAGTACATAAAGAAAGGCTGTTTTTTAGTGTCTTTAATAAACTGGATTGCTTTATCATGAATCATCTTTGGAGCATAGTCATGTTGTTGTGTAAAGCGAGCGTAGCTTTTAGGGTCATTAATATCTGCATCTTTTTCTAAGTTAGCTCCTGGATTTACCAATTCATTGTTTAAAAGTATTTTGGTTTCATTTTCCCATAAATGTGATGGATATAAATTATGTGCCTGACGTTGACAATTATAGCCATAAAATTCATCGAAACCCTGTTTGTTTGGAGTGCCTTCTGTATTTGGAGCACCCAATCCCCATTTACCAAAGACAGCGGTTCTATAACCTGCTTTTTGTAATTGTTTACCTATTGTTATAGTATGTGTAGGAATTGGCCTTTGTCCTTCTAACCCAGGATTGGTAAATGCTTTGGTGTAATTCCAAACATCACCACGTTCTGTCCATTCATCATTTCCTCTGATATAAGAATGTCCCATATGTTTTCCTGTTAAAAAGGAATAGCGAGCAGGAGCACAAACTGGCGCACCAGAATAATGCTGTGTAAATAGCATGCCGCCTTGAGCCAAGGCATCAATGTTAGGGGTTTTAATTTTTTGCTGTCCCAAAACCCCAATTTCTCCATAACCTAAATCATCGGCTAAAAAATAAATAATATTTGGTTTTTTCGAAGTGTTTTCTTCTGGTGAGCAATTAAATAATAGCACAGAAAGGAATGGTAGTAAAAGAAATTTTTTCATAAGGATGATCAATTGATGGGACTAAAATAGGGAAATCTTTGTTATTTTAGCAGTTCTTAAAAAGCAATAAGTTTTATGATCTGGTTAACAGATACAATCGAATTCCCAATACCTGAATCTACTTCTGAAGAAGGCGTAATTGCGTTGGGAGGAGATTTGTCTGAAGAGAGATTGTTATTGGCATATAAAAGCGGAATTTTCCCTTGGTATTCTGATGATGATCCTATTATTTGGTATTGCCCATCAGAACGAATGGTGCTGTTTCCAGAAGAATTAAAGGTTTCAAAATCAATGAAACAGCTCATTAAAAAAGGAAATTTCACTATTACAGAAAATACCGCTTTTAGTGAGGTGATTTTTAATTGTAAGCACATTCTAAGAAATGATGATTTTGGCACTTGGATTACCGATGATATGGAGAAAGCCTATATCAATTTGCATAAAATAGGCGTTGCAAAATCAATTGAAGTATGGTTTTACGATGTCAATTCTAAAAAACAAGTATTGGTTGGTGGACTGTATGGTGTTGATTTAGGAAATGGTGTTTTTTGTGGAGAAAGCATGTTTAGCCTAATCAGCAATGCCTCAAAATTGGCCTTTATTCATTTAGTGCAAACCCACAATTACCGACTAATAGATTGCCAAGTATATAATGACCATTTAGCGAGTTTGGGAGCAAAGGAAATTTCTAGAAAGTCGTTCTTAGAAATACTAAAATTATAAATAAAAATTTATTTTCGTTTATACAAAGGGCTGTTCAATAGAAGGACTAGGCTGCGAAAACCATTTTGGGCCATCGGCTGTCATATACACACAATCTTCATGACGCACACCAAATTCTCCTTCAATGGAAATATTTGGTTCAATACTAAAACACATGCCCGGTTCTAATTTTCTGGTGTTTCCTTTTACAGCATTTCCCCATTCGTGTCCATCCATTCCTATTCCGTGTCCTGTTCTATGTGGTAATCCTGGCAACTTATAAGCAGGTCCAAATCCACCATCAATCAATACCTGTCTGGCATCTATATCTACTTGTTGTAATTCATTTCCAATTTGGGCAGCTTTAAAACCAGCAGCTTGAGATTTTTGTTCTAAATCCCAAATTTCTTGTTGTCTTTTAGTTGGTTTTGCTCCAAATACAATGGTTCTACTCATGTCAGAGTTATATCCTTCGACTGTACAACCACAATCTACCAAGACAATATCTCCTTTTTTTAGAACTTGGGGCTGCCCACTTCCATGTGGAAAAGCGGAATCTGGCCCGAAATTAGCCAAGGCAAAGCTGTGATTTGCGCCGAATTTTGAATGTGCTTTTGCTACGGCAGAAGAAAAATCGGAAGGTGTAGACCCTACTTTTAAACTTGCCAATCCAATTTTTATGGCTTCAATAGTGATGTCTGTTGCTTTTTGCATCAATGCAATTTCGGCTGTTGATTTGATCAATCTACATGGAATCGTCACCGAATCGGCACTTACATAAGTATATGCTGAAGCATCTTTTTGTAAGCCATTTAAAATGAAATAACGAAATCGCTCTTCTAATCCTATGTTCCCTGTTGAAATTCCAGCGGCTTTTAAGGCATTACCTATTTGTTTAAAAGGGCTTTCATCTTCTTCCCAAGGAAATACCTCTTTACCAATCGTAATTTTTTTATGCAAACGAGATTCTTCAAAGGCTGGGCAAATATAGGATACTGGTCCCGAAGCAGGAATCATGGCAATCATTGGTCTTTCACTGGGCCACCAAGACAAACCTGTAAAGTATTTTAAAGAAGTTCCGGCATCTAATAAAATGGCCTGTAGGTTATTTTCTAACATTAGCCTTTGTGCTTTTTTTATTCTTTCTTTTCGCTCTTTAATAGAAATTGGAATAATAGTCGTAGTCATCGATGTTAAGGAATCAAAAATTGTAGTTTCCTTAATTGAGGAGTCGTTTGAAACACAAGAACTCATGCCTGTTACTAAAGCGGCACTTGCGCCAATAGCCGTTCTTTTAATAAAATTTCTTCTTTTCATAATTAGTCAGTTGCTTGGTTTAAAAGCGAAGGTATAGATTTTATCAACTCACTAATTGGTATTTGTTAATACAATATTATCTGATTGTATTGATAAAATTCGCATTTTTCAACAATGCTTTACCGTATGTTTATTGTGTTGAGGTAATTATTTTTTCATTCGCAATACTTTCTGGTTGGTTTCTTTCATTAGATATTCTTTGATGATTTTAAAACCATATTTTATATAAAAAGGTTTCCCAATATTGTTTTCTTTAAAAACTTCCACTTCTAACGAATCATGAAAGTTATTCATGTGATTTACTAAAGCAGTGCCAACTCCCTTAGAATGATTTTTTGGATCTACAAACAAGCCGCCAATTTCATTTTTTGCCATGGATATAAATCCTATAATGATTCCTGACTCTTCATACACCCATGTGTCTGAATTTGGTAAATACATATCTCTCATAGCAGTTTTCACCATTTCGTGGAATTCAGTTTCTAAAAAAGGATGCGCTAGTAGCGCAGCACTTTCCCAAATCTCTAATAATGTAAGAATCTCTTCCTCTTTATATTTTCTAATCATTGGTGTATTTTTTAAGTAGTTGATTTTTCATTTCTGTGAGGGGGTAATTTTCAAATGATGAAAGATAACTAAGCGCAATTCCGTCAATTTCTGCAATAAAAACATAACTTAAAAGTTCAGAATTTGATGCATCGATCCGTTTAAAAATATTTTTTACAAGGTTAAATAACAAGCTTGCTCTTTCTTTGATCTGACGCTTCAACATTTTTTTTGTTGATGGCTGAAACATAATATTTAAATTAAATTGATACCATTGTTTATTGCGCTCTAATTGTAAAAAGATTGCTTCAATAAGCTCTTTTAGTATTTCTGATGGTTTCTTTGTTGAATCTACCATGCCTAAGTTTACCATGTCTTTTGTAGACTGCTCATAGATAGCAATAAGTATCTCATCCTTAGAGTTAAAATAATGATATACCAAGCCTTTAGATACTTGGGATTTTTCACATATAGCGGCAACAGATGTTTTTTCAAATCCAAGTTCAGCGAAGAGAATTGCTGCTGTTGCTAAGATGCTATCTTTCTTATTTTTCATTTTTCTTAATATTAACCGACCGTTCAGTTGGTTAAATTAATCTTTTTTATTAAAATAGAAGCTTTATCTTTGAAAAACTTAATGTAAAACACATTTTATGGGAATAAAAACCACGCAAAAACAAGTTGACGATTGGATTCAGGATCATGGAGTTCGGTATTTTAATGAGTTAACAAATATGGCGCAATTGACTGAGGAAGTTGGCGAAGTAGCCAGGATTATCGCACGTCGCTATGGAGAACAAAGTGAAAAAGAATCTGATAAGTCAAAAGATTTAGGAGAGGAATTAGCGGATGTTTTGTTTGTAACCCTATGTTTGGCAAATCAAACAGGTGTAGATTTGCAAGCTGCTTTTGATAAGAAACTAGCGATTAAAACCAACCGTGATCACGACAGACATCACAATAATAAAAAACTACAATAATGACATTTTTAGAAAAAGTAAAATCACCTGGATTCTGGACAAACATACTTAAGGTAGCGTTGCCTTTTTTTATTTTTGTTACGCTTATCTCTTTATTTATGAATAGTTGGCGAGATATTTTTGCAGGAGAATTTGCAAAAGTAAATGAGTTGAATTTTGCAGACGGAAAATGGCAGCGTTTTTGGGGAATTAAAATCGTTATTAGTTTTGGGTATGCTATGTATATTGTATTAAAGAAAACAAAATAGTACATGAAGAGAGCCTGTTTTATATTTTTATTTATCTGTGCTGCACAAGCATCACTTGCGCAGCATAATAGCTATAATTTGGACTTAAATGAAAACAAAACCAGATGGCAAAATTTTAAATATGACATTGGAAATGTTTTTGGAGGTGTAGGATATGCGTATACTAGGCCTTTACATTGGGAGAAAAAGCAATGGAGAAATTTTGGATATACCGCAGCTGGTACTGCAAGTTTGTTTTTTGTTGATGATGAATTTAATGGTTGGGTTGATGGTTTTCGAAGTGATGTTCCAAGATGGTTAGCGAATTATGGAAATGATGTAGCTGCACCTGGAAATAACTACATGATTACAAGTGCGGTGTATCTTTCGGGGTTATTTACCGATAATGAAAAGCTAAGAAGAACAGGTGTGTTGTTAATTTCCTCAGCAACAGCCACTGGCTTTTTTCAACAAGTATTTAAAAGAGTTGTTGGAAGAGCTCGCCCAAAAACAGGAGAGAATTCCAATGTATTTCAGCCTTTACATTTTGTAGATTTTGAAAACTACGATTCTTTTCCTTCTGGGCATGCAATGTTGGCATTTACCAATGCGTACGCAATTGCCAAACAATTTGAAAATCCTTGGGTAAAAGCGGGTATTTACACAGTAGGTTCAATACCAGGAATCATTCGAATTGTAGATAAATTTCATTGGATTTCTGATATTGCCTTTAGTACTGCCTTTAGTATTTTTGTTGTAGAGGCAATTGATAGGTATTTAGATAAAAAATACGCTACTAAATACAACGACAAAAGAAGTAAAAAACTAGCTTTTGAGCTACAATTCACACCAAGACAACTTGGAGTTGTAATACATTTAGATTAGTTTTATTAGGCTAATCTAATTGTATTAAATCTATCTGACTCTCTTTTACTTTCTGATTTAATTGTTTTACATCATCCTTAAAAAGGACATACAATTTAGATAATTGGGCATCTATATCTCTTGTTATATTATTTTTAAAAGCAATTGCTTGGTCTGTTGGTTTGTAACTTCCCATTCTAGTTAGTGAGTTTAAATGTGCTAACTTATTGTTTAAACGAATTGGAAAGTTTAATGGATCTTGGCCACTTTTACTTTTTGTTTGGTATAAAGTAGTTTCAATTTTTGTTATTTTTTTAGTCAATTGCTTAGCAAAAGCAAGTAACTCTTTGTGTTTTTGTTTGTCTTTGATGGCCTTTTTTAAAGTGTTAATTTGTGTTTTTACTTTCTTCACATTAATCAACGCTTTATGAATTTCAGAAACCTTGGTATTGATATCGTTTATAAAGTTGAATTGCAATTTCATGTCTTCTAAAGAAGTTTCAGAAATAGGGTTCTTTAAAATTTCTATAGCCGAAATTTTCTTTTCATTATTTGCGGTTAACTCAACCGTGTAAAAACCTGGTAATGCCATTGGCCCGTTTAAAGAAGCCCACCATAAAATCATTCCTTTTACTTTGGTAGCTGCTGGATACATCATGTTCCAATAAAAAACATTGCTCCCTTTTTTAACGGCTAGCTTTTTCTCTTTCTCTTTTTTGTTTGGATGATTGCTGAATTTTTGAATCAATTTCTTACTAGTGTCATAAAATGACATGGTTACGGTGTCTTTATTTGTAAATTTATTTACGTTAAAATATACTGCAACTCCACCTGGGTGATTGGTTCCTTGTGTTTTAGAAGTTCTACCGTTTCCGCCACTTAGTTGATAGCTCGCCTTTGGATTGAATAGTGTTACCTTTTCTTTTACTGTGTTTTTTGTTAATTGATGTATTGGGGTTAAATCATCAATCATCCAAAATGAACGACCCTGAGTCGCCGCAATTAAATTATCGTCTTTAATCGCCAAATCTGTAATAGGAACTATTGGTAAATTCAATTGAAATTTTTGCCAATCTTTTCCATCGTTAAAAGAAATGTACATTCCTTTTTCAGTTCCTGCATATACCAATCCTTTACGTTTTGGGTCTGCTCTTAGTACTCGTGTAAAATCTTCATTTCCAATTCCAGATACAACTAACTTCCATGTTTTTCCGTAATTTTCCGTTTTATAAATGTATGGATTGTAATCTCCCAATTTGTATCGAGTACCAACGACATATACACTTCCTTTTTTAAATGGATTTACTTCTATGGAGTTGATCATCATCCATTCGGGCATTTTTTTTGGGGTAACGTTTTTCCAGTTCTTCCCACCATCTCTAGTTAAATGAATTAAACCATCATCAGAGCCTGTCCAGATTAGATTTTTTTCCGTTGGAGACTCTGCAACTGCAAAAATAGTCCCGTAGTATTCAACACCAGTATTATCTTTTGTAATTGGTCCGCCAGAAGGACCTAAGGTTTTCGGATCGTTTCTAGTTAAATCTGGGCTAATAATTTCCCAAGATTGCCCTTCATTATAACTAACATGCAAATGGTTAGAAGCTGCATATAATTTGTTTTTTTGATGGGGTGAAAATAGAATTGGAAAGTTCCATTGAAAACGATATTTGAAATCTTCTGCGCCGTGACCCATAGGATCATCTGGCCAAACATTAATCGCTCTGGTTTCTCCAGTTTTGTGATTTTTTCTTGTTAGTAATCCGCCATAACTTCCACCGTACACAATATCATTATTTGTTGGGTCAATAGCAATATGAGCACTTTCTCCACCCGCTGTTGATTCCCAATCCTTTTCGCCAATAAATCGTCCTTGAGTTCTATGAGAAATTCTTACGGTAGAATTGTCTTGTTGTGCGCCATAAATTCTATATGGAAAATGATTGTCCGTTGTAACTCTATAAAATTGTGACGTAGGTTGGTTGTTCATCGTAGACCAATTAATACCAGCGTCGAAAGAAATTTGCGCACCACCATCATCTCCAATAATCATTCGTTGATTGTCTTCTGGAGCAATCCATAAATCGTGATGATCACCATGTGGGGTACCAAAACTTTTATAGGTTTTTCCACCATCTGTAGATTTGTGGAATCGAACATTTAACACATATATACTATTCTCATCTTTTGTATCCGCATATAAACGTGTATAATACCAAGCTCTTTGCCTTAATTTACGTTCGCTATTAATCAATTTCCATGTTTTTCCAGCATCTTCAGATTTGTAAATTCCACCATCTTTATTTTCTACTAACAACCAAACAAAATCAGAATTTACAGGAGAAACAGTAACTCCGCTAATTCCCCACATCCCTTTTGGCAATCCTTTGTTTTCTGAAATATTTGTCCAATTTTCTCCTCCATCTGTGCTTTTCCATAAAGCAGAACCATCACCACCACTAGATAAACTATAGGGTGTTCTTCTTATGTTCCAAGTAGTAGCATATAACACACGTGCATTATTAGGGTCGATAATTAAATCGATAACCCCGGCATCTTTATTGGCAAACAATACTTTTTTCCAGGTCTCTCCGCCATCAATAGATTTATAAACGCCACGTTCTTCAGAGGATTTATATAAATCACCCATCACGCCAGCATATACAATATTTGAATTTTTAGGATGGATTTTAATTCTTGGAATATGTCTAGAATTGGGCAGCCCCATATGTTTCCACGTTTTACCTGCATCTACCGTTTTCCATATTCCGTCTCCAGAAGAAACATTTCCACGAACCGTTTTTTCTCCATTTCCAACATAAATTACATTGTTGTCCCACTCGCTAACCGCAACAGCTCCTACAGATCCGCCAAAAAATCCGTCAGAAATATTTGACCATGAATTTCCTGCATCTGTGGTTTTCCAAACCCCTCCACCAGTAGCTCCCATGTAAAACAAGTTTGCTTTATTGGAAACACCTGTTACTGCAGCACTTCTTCCTCCTCTGAATGGACCAATATTTCGCCATTTAATAGCGCTATAATTTTCTTCTGAAAATTTGGTAGTATTCTTTTGAGCATTAACTTTGTAGCTTTCAGCAAATAGAAGTATTGCCAAAAATAAAATTAGTTTTTTCATACGAGTTAGGTTTGGTTATGGTTTCTAAAAGTACAAATTTTTTATATATATTATTTTGAAATTACATTTATCAACTAGTAACAGACAATTGAATGCTTCCATAGCTATTTCGGGGTCCAAAAGTGAATCAAATAGACTGTTAATCTTACAGCAATTAGTAGATGGATTGCAGATTGAGAATTTATCTGATTCAGATGATTCTAATCATTTACAACACGCCTTAACAACAAAAGAGGAGCTAGTTGATATTGGTCATGCAGGAACGGCAATGCGTTTTCTAACTGCTTATTTCGCGGCAAAAGAAGGAAGAGAAGTGGTTTTGACCGGTTCTGAAAGAATGCAAAATAGACCCATAGAAATTTTGGTCAATGCATTGATAGATTTAGGAGCTGAAATTTCTTACGAGAATAAAGTTGGGTATCCACCAATTAGAATTAAAGGAACAAAACTCGTTAAAGAAAAAGTTCAAATAAACGGAAATGTAAGTAGTCAATATATATCGGCGTTAATGTTGGTTGGTTCTAGCTTGAAAAATGGATTAGAAATTGATTTACTAGGGGAAATTACCTCAGTTCCATATATAAACATGACCTTAAAATTATTGCAAGAATTGGGTATAGATGCAACTTTTATAGACCATAAAATTTCGATTAAACATTTTTCTACTGCTGTTTCAAAGAAGGTAATTGTTGAGTCGGATTGGAGTTCGGCTTCTTATTTTTATAGCTGTATTGCATTGAGTGATTTGAATTCTCAAGTAACACTGTCTGCGTATAAAAATGACAGTTTACAAGGTGATTTTTGCTTGTCAGAAATTTACAAACATTTTGGAGTTGAAACAACATTTCAAGACGCTACTATTACACTAACTAAAGTAAGAAAAGCAAAGCAGGATCGATTAATATTAGATTTGAAAAATGCACCAGACATTGCACAAACAATTGCTGTAACATGCTTTGGGTTAGCCATAGATTGTACGTTAACTGGTTTGCATACACTAAAAATTAAAGAAACGGATAGATTGGTTGCTTTAGAAAATGAACTGACTAAATTAGGCGGGGATATTAGCGTTACAAATGAAAGCTTGGATTTAGAAAAATCAACTCAAATTAATAAAGATATTGCTATAGAAACCTACCACGATCATAGAATGGCGATGGCATTTGCTCCTTTAGCGCTTAAAACATCAATAGTGATTTTAGATGCGAAAGTGGTCACGAAGTCATTTCATAATTTTTGGGACACTATGCAACAAATTGGTTTTCAAATAAGAGAAGAATAAATTAAATGGTAAAACACTTGACAACGCCTATCTCGATGTTGTATATTTGCCAGCATTCTTAGAAAATAAATATATGAAATTATCGCATTTTGGTTTTGAATTGCCAGAAGAATTATTGGCAAAATATCCAGCAGAACACAGAGACGAATCTCGTTTAATGGTGTTAAATAGAAAAGAACAAACTATTGAACACAAGAAGTTTAAAGACTTAATCAACTACTTTGATGAAGGTGATGTAATGGTTTTAAACAACACAAAAGTGTTTCCTGCTAGAATGTTTGGAAACAAAGAAAAAACGGGCGCAAGAATTGAAGTATTCTTATTGAGAGAATTAAATGCTGAAAATAGATTGTGGGATGTTTTAGTAGATCCAGCTCGAAAGATTAGAATTGGAAATAAATTATTCTTCGGAGAAGACGATAGTTTAGTTGCTGAGGTAATTGACAACACAACTTCTAGAGGTAGAACATTGCGTTTTTTATACGATGGTTCTTATGAAGAATTTAGAAAGAAATTATTGGAGTTAGGACAAACACCTTTGCCAAAAGAAATTGAAAGAGAAGTAGAAGCTTCTGATGAAGAACGATACCAAACAATTTATGCTAAAAATGAAGGAGCAGTTGCTGCACCTTCTGCAGGATTGCATTTTTCTAAACATTTAATAAAACGTTTAGAAATTAAAGGTGTTGATTTTTCTGAAGTTACCTTGCATATAGGATTAGGTACTTTTGCCCCAGTGGAGGTAGAAGATTTATCTAAACACAAAATGGATTCTGAGAAAATAAATATTGAAGAGAATACTAGAGATCGAATTAACGAAGCTTTAGCAAATAAGAAAAGAATTTGTGCTGTAGGAACTACCACAATGCGAACCATTGAATCTTGCGTTTCTGCAAGTGGGAAGTTAAATAATTTTGAAGGATGGACGAATAAATTTATTTTTCCTCCCTATGAATTTAGCATTGCTAACAGTATGATTTCTAATTTTCACAAACCTAAATCTACCTTGTTAATGCAAGTTGCAGCTTTTGGGGGGTATGATTTTGTGATGGAAGCATACCAAGTAGCAATTAAAGAAAAATACAACTTCTCTTCGTATGGAGATGCCATGTTGATTATATAATAAAAGACCTAATTTAATTAGAATAGAAACCTCACAAGGGAGTACTGAACCTAATTCAGTATTGCTTGTGAGGTTTTGTGTATTTTTGCAAAAGATATTATTTGTTTTATGCAAATTAGATCTGAACAAAACGAGAAAGTAAAAACAACAGATGAAACCAAAAAAGAAAGACATACGCGCATTAACTAAAGAACAACTTCGAGAGTTTTTTGTTAGTAATGGAGATAAAGCTTTTCGTGGCAACCAAGTGTATCAATGGTTGTGGGGGAAAACTGTACATTCTTTTGATGCCATGACAAATGTATCTTTAGCTACAAGAGAAATGTTAGAAGAGAACTTTGTTATCAATCATATTGAGGTAGATAATATCCAGCGAAGCAAAGATGGTACTGTGAAAAATGCGGTACGGTTGCATGATGGTTTGGTCGTTGAATCTGTTTTAATTCCAACCGATACAAGAACAACTGCTTGTGTATCTAGTCAAGTAGGTTGTAGTTTAGATTGTCGTTTTTGTGCAACTTCTCGTTTAAAAAGAATGAGAAACTTAAATCCTGATGAGATTTATGATCAAGTAGCAGCCATTAATAAAGAAAGTTTATTGTATTACAATCACAAGCTTTCTAACATTGTGTTTATGGGTATGGGAGAACCATTAATGAACTACAACAACGTGATTAAGTCCATAGAAAAAATCACCTCTCCAGAAGGACTAGGAATGTCTCCTAAAAGAATTACAGTTTCTACTTCTGGTGTTCCAAAAATCATCAAAAAAATGGCAGATGATGATGTGAAGTTTAACTTGGCAGTTTCTTTGCATTCTGCAATTGATGAAGTAAGAACTTCTATTATGCCTTTTAATGCTACTTTTCCATTAAAAGATTTGAAAGAATCGTTGGAGTATTGGTACGAAAAAACTGAACGAAGAATTACGTACGAATATGTTGTTTGGGGCGGAATTAACGATCGTAAAATAGACATAGAGGCATTGATAAAGTTTTGTAGTTATGTGCCTTGTAAAGTGAATTTGATCGAGTACAATCCCATTGATGATGGTGAGTTTCAACAAGCAAGCCCACAGGCCATAAATAATTATATTTCTAATTTAGAAATGCATGGAATTGTAGTAAATGTTCGTAGATCTAGAGGAAAAGATATAGATGCAGCTTGTGGTCAGTTGGCAAATAAATCTTAATGTGTTTTTTGTAAAATAGCTTTTTGTACCGTTGTTATTGGATAGCCAAAAACTACTGGAACCTCTTTTGAAGTACCCCCAGTTTTTACTTTATTCTTTATTGGTGTAAATAATATTTCAAAATCTATTTTATTTTTTGAAAATGCCAATCTCGAAGTCAATATATTTCCTTGAACTTCAAAAAAACTATACAAGGTGTTTCCTGCTAATTTTGTAGGTAAAATAATGCCGTTATTTTCATCAACTTCATATACACCTTTCTCCTTGTCTATAACACGTAATGTGTAGTTTCTAAAGGAAGAGTTGTATACTAAGACATAATCAAAAAGTGTGGGGTCTTTTGTTGCTTTTAGATGAAATTCCATTGGAATCGTTTGATTTCCTCTTGCCGAAGAAATATGAATATCACCTTTGTAAATACCAACCGAATTTTCTGGGAATGCCAATTTTTGGTCTTGAGCGTACAGGCTGTTAGAAATTAAAAAGAAACAAAAGAGTAATGTGAAATACTTCATAGGATACTTTGTAGAATTCAAATATAATAAATTCATAAAACCTATCCTTTTATTTCTTACTTTTGATAGCTTACACATAAATATCAACTTTATTCTAGATGACATTTGTCAATTTATGAAGCCTGTAGAGCAAATAAAACTTCCGATAAAAAATGAAATGGAACTCTTTGAAGAGAAATTCAAAGATTCGATGCTTTCTAAAGTTCCACTTTTAAACAGAATTACCTATTATATAGTTCGTAGAAAAGGGAAACAAATGCGTCCGATGTTTGTGTTCTTAGTGGCAAAAATGGTGTCAGATGGAGGATTTGATGAACGTACCTATCGAGGTGCATCAGTAGTAGAGCTAATTCATACTGCAACCTTAGTACATGATGATGTAGTTGATGATAGTAATAGACGTAGAGGGTTTTTCTCTATTAATGCCCTTTGGAAAAATAAAATAGCCGTTTTAGTGGGCGATTTTTTACTATCGAAAGGCTTATTGCTTTCTATTGACAATGAGGATTTTGATTTACTGAAATTAATATCCATTGCGGTTCGAGAAATGAGCGAAGGTGAGTTGCTGCAAATAGAAAAGGCACGTAAACTTGATATTACCGAAGAGATTTATTTCGAGATTATTCGCCAAAAAACAGCCACATTAATTGCTGCGTGTTGTGGAATTGGTGCTGCTTCTGTAGGAGCCAAGCAAGAAACGGTACAACAAATGCGAAAATTTGGTGAATACATCGGAATTGCTTTTCAAATTAAAGATGATTTGTTTGATTATTCTGATGAGAAGATCGGTAAACCAACCGGGATTGACATCAAAGAACAAAAAATGACATTGCCGTTAATTCATACCTTGAATACCTGTTCTGAAAAAGATAAAAAATGGCTGATTAACTCTGTGAAAAAACACAATACCAATAAGAAACGAGTGAAAGAAGTCATTACTTTTGTGAAAGAAAATGGCGGTATAGAATACACCACAAATAAAATGAACGACTATAAAAACAAAGCTTTGGCTATTTTAGAGAATTACCCAAGCTCTCCTTATAAAGATTCATTACTTCAAATGATAGATTACGTCGTAAAACGTAAGATTTAATTCAGGTTGTTACATTTTTTGAGCTTGCTCGTTTATATAATAAGTAAGCTAATAAGACAAAGTGTACATCTGAATTGATAGTTTCCAAGAGCAAAAATTCGTTAATGATTTGCACTTTGTTGGTTTACTGAATCTACTAAGTTGTTTGTATATTTCTGATTAATAGTATTTTGCGCATTGTTTTTTTAGAGGTTGTTTCTAGAGTAGCTCTCTTTTTTAACAGTTGATTGTCGTTACATTTTTTTTATTAGTTCGTTTAAAAGATAAGTAAACTAATAAAAATCATTTTATGAATCAGTTAATTGTAAACACACAAAAACTCAATTTTTCTTATACCAAGACAAGAAAAGATATTGAGAATTTGGAGCTAAAAGTTCCAAAAGGGAGTATTTATGGATTTCTAGGACCTAATGGTTCTGGGAAAAGTACCACCATCCGATTATTGCTTGGACTCTTAAAAAAACAGTCAGGAACTGTTGCCTTATTTGGAGAGTTATTTAACAGTAAAACTAGATTGAAGAGTTTAGATAAAGTAGGAGCCCTGATAGAGAACCCTTCTTTGTATGAACATTTAAATGCTGTAGATAACCTAAAAATTGCTGCTAATTATCGTCAGAATATTCCAAAAGAAAGAATAGATGAAGTCTTAGAAATTGTGAAACTGTCTCATGCTAAAAAGAAAAAGGTAAAAGCCTATTCTTTAGGGATGAAACAACGCTTAGGATTGGCCATTTCTTTATTAAGCAACCCGGAATTAATTATTTTAGACGAGCCTACAAATGGTTTAGATCCTAAAGGAATTATTGAAATGAGGGCGCTTATTAAAGAGCTGAATGAGAAACACGGAACAACCGTGTTTATATCGAGTCATTTGTTAAGTGAGATCGAAAAAACATGTACGCATGTAGGAATTATTAGAAATGGTAAAATGCTATTTCAAGATACAGTAAAAGCATTAAAATCATCTAAGGGGAAAAAAATGATGGTTGATATTGAAGTAGATAAATTTATTGATGCCATGACAGTCTTGGAGAAGCTACACAAAGAAAACACTTCTTTGGTAGATGAATTTTTGCAGATTGAAGTAGCAAATAAAGAAGAAATTACTGTTGTAATTGATGCGTTAAGAGCGCAACATGTAAAAGTATATCAAGTTTCAATTAAAAATAATTTAGAGGAACTTTTCTTATCTCTAACCGAAAATTAAATCTCATGACAGCAATATCATATTATATATCCAACACCAAAAATGAAGTTATAAAACTGAAAAAAACTTTTGCTTTTTGGTTAACAATCATCAGCGCAGTAATTTTTCCATTATTATTGTTCATTGTGTATCTCGTAAAACACGAGAAATTGGTTCCTAATCCAGGAGAAAATCCTTGGGACGAGTTTATGTTCAAGCAAATTAAAAATACAATTCCGTTTTTAATACCAATGTTTATTGTGTTAATTACAAGTTTAATAATACAAGTAGAACACAAATCGCATGGGATAAAACATTTGTTCTCGTTGCCAATTCCTAAATGGAGCGTATATTTTGGAAAATTATCCATTGTAATTATTTCAATAATTACCACCTATATTTATTTCTTTTTAGCCATAGTAATTTTTGGTCACTTGTTAGGCGTGTTTTATGATGACTTGGGGTTTTTAGATATTCAGCCTGATTATTGGAGAAGTGCGAACATGTTGGGGATGTCATTTGTTGCCTCTCTAGGAATTGTAGGAATTCAGTTTTGGATGAGCTTTAGATTCAAGAATTTTATTGTGCCATTGGGCATTGGAATGACCATGGTTATTATGGGGTTGGTTATCTCACGTGCACCAGAGTCTATTTACTTTCCGTATTCTTATAATGTATTGTCTATTTCTTATGGAGCGCAGGTGCCCTTGATATTTGGGGTTTCAAGTATTACAATATATAGCTTATGTTGTTTTGTTGTGACGTGTATATTCGGCTATTTAGATGTGAAGAGATTAAACGTAAAATAAACATCCAAGTAAGATAAGCAGTAGCGGAAATAGTACAATTATTTCGCTCAAAATAATCCAGAAAATAAATAGAACCCATTGAAATATAGTCATTTTAGTGGGTTTGTTTTTTTTGATTTTTGTTTTTAATTCCTCAACAGATAAACTTAAAAGCACTTCTTTTTTGATATTTAAATCAAGAATTCCATGTACAGTCAACCCTTTTTTATAGCCCTTGTATACTTCTTTTGGGAAGTTTAAAAATGAAAACCCCATGGCCCATAGACTCATAATTCCTATTGGGAAATGTTTCCACATTTTTGTGCCAATTTCCCAACCAGCAATAAAAGACTCCCCTTTCCACGTGGTATCGCAATTGTATAAAATATGTTGTATGTCGTGAATATGAATCACCTCTTTTCTGAATTGAGAATTGGGTAGTTTTAGGGCGAATAGTTTGAATTTTAATTCAAATTTGTCAGCGCTTTCTCCTCCGTCTTTGGGGAAATTATTTTCTAAGTAAAACTCTTGTAATTTTTGGGAAATAGTCATTGTTTGATATTTATGAAACAAAGGTATTTTACAAAAGCTAAAGTACTCTTGACAATTGTCAAGAAATCTATTTGCCTCTAATTCGGCTTAAAGTTTCTGGAGTAATGCTTAAAAATGAGGCAATATGTTTTAAAGATACCCGTTGAAAAAGTTCAGGTTTTTTTTCAAGTAAGGTTTCATAACGCTCTAATGCTGTGTTTAATTGTAAATCGTCTATTCGCTCTACTAAGTCCATATAAATTTGCTGTAAAAACAAGCGTCCAAAACGCTCGTATTTAGGATTTGATTCGAACAATTTTTCTAAATCAGTATGTGTGATTTCAAAAACTTCTAGCGCTTCTAGCGCTTCAATACTATACTTGCTTTTTTTACGTTGAATAAAACTATCAATAGTGGTTATGCTTTCTTGTTCTGCTGAAAAATGAACTGTTATGTCCTTTGCTTCTTTATAGTGAAAAACACGGGCTATTCCAGAAATGATAATGTAAAAATGATTGCAAACTTTGCCAGCTTCATGTAAGAGATGATGCTTAGGGTATTTTTGATAGTGCATTATTTTTTGGAAATCTTCTCCTAATTCGGGATTGTCAATTAAAAGTGAAGTATTTTGGTCAAGAAAAGAATTCATATTGCAATTTTAAGAGTTCGTCAACAAACCAACGAGTATTTGAGAGTCTAGGCACCTTGTGTTGTCCACCTAATTTCTGTTTTTGTTTTAACCATTTGTAAAACAATCCTTCATGTGCAACATTAACTTTTGGTGAGGCTAATGTCATATTGTGATACCGCTTAGCTTCATAATCTGAATTGATAGATTTCAACGCATTGTCTAGCAATTCGGTAAAATAATTGATGTTATCTGGGGCTTTTTTAAATTCAATAATCCATTCATGGCCACCATTAGAATTTGAAGTCATAAAGATCGGAGCAACCGTATAATCGGTAATGGTAGCATTGGTTTTTTTACAAGCTACTTTTAATGCTTCTTCTGCATTTTCAATTATCAACTCTTCTCCAAAAACATTGATAAAGTGCTTGGTTCTTCCTGTAATTTTTATGCGATAGGGGTCTGTAGAAGTAAATTTTACAGTGTCTCCTACTAAATAACGCCATAAACCACCGTTGGTTGTAATTACAACGGCATAATTGACCTCTTTTTTAACTTGAGATATCGGAATGGCTTTCGAGTTTTCTCCGTTATAAGTGGACATCGGAATAAATTCATAGAAAATTCCATAATCCAACATTAACAATAACTCTTGCGAGCCATTTCTGTCTTGAATTCCAAAGAACCCTTCAGAGGCATTATAGGTTTCGTAGTATTTGAAATCCTTTTTCGGAATCAATTTTTTGTATTGTTCTCTGTAAGGGTTAAAGTTTACACCTCCATGAAAATAGACTTCTAAGTTTGGCCAAACCTCTAGAATATTATCTTTTCCAGTTTTTACTAAAACCCTATTTAGTAAAACCAACATCCAACTAGGTACTCCAACTAAACTGGTAATGTTTTCGTGAATCGTTTCATCAATTATGGCTTCCATTTTGGTTTCCCATTCGCTCATTGATGCAACTTCTAAACTTGGCGCAGAGCTAAAATCTGCCCAAAAAGGAAGGTTCTCTGTGATGATTGCAGAAAGATCTCCAAAATATGAATTATTATCCTCGTAAATAGCTGTACTGCCACCTAGTTTTAACCCTTTTCCAGTAAATAACTGCGTGTTTTCATTGTTGTTTATATAGAGGCAAAGCATGTCTTTTCCTGCTTTCATATGACAGTATTCTAAGGCTTCATCACTAACAGGAATAAATTTGCTTTTTGCATTCGTAGTTCCGCTAGATTTAGCAAACCATTTTATAGAAGTAGGCCAGAATAGATTCTGTTCCCCTTTTCTACATCGCTCAATTAAAGGTTCAATACTTTCGTATTTCTGAATGGGTACAACATTAGTGAAATCGGTGTAATCTCTTATGGAAGAAAAATGATGGGCCATACCAAATTCGGTATTCTTAGCGGTATTCAATAATTTAAACAACAATTCTTCCTGAACATCTAATGGATATTTTAAAAATAACTCAATTTGATGCTTTCGTTTCTTTAAAAACCACGATATAATTGAATTTACTAAAGGCAACGCCATTGCTTTGTTGTTTGTTTAAATTATGATTGTAAAATTCTTAAAACGTACATATTTATAGTAAGTTTGTTAGCTAAGCATTCACAACGAGTTAAAAATACTAAATTCTTTTTTATGAAATATCAAGGAGTCTTAAAAAAAATGTCCACAGAAAATTTAGAGACCATTCAATACTATCTTGATATGGGGTCTGATTTCTTAAATATGAACCAGTTATTAGGTAAAACCATAGAAATGACCTTCGATAAGTATGAGTGTTTAAATTGTCATTTGAATAAACAGATTTATCGTCAGGGTTTTTGTAAAAGCTGTTTTTTTGAAACTCCAAATGCTGGTGATTGGATTATGAGACCAGAATTGAGTACAGCGCATTTAGGAATTGAAGATCGTGATTTAGAATATGAAAAACAGGCACAATTACAGCCTCATATTGTGTACTTGGCAAACTCTAGTAATGTTAAAGTAGGGGTAACAAGAAGACAACAAGTGCCAACCCGTTGGATTGATCAAGGGGCTCATGAGGCCATTGAGATTGTAGAAGTGCCTAATAGATATTTAGCAGGAATTACAGAAGTTGCATTAAAAGCACATGTTGCCGATAAAACCAATTGGCGTAAAATGCTAAAGAATGATATTGAAGATGCCAGTTTACAAGAATGGCAACAAAAACTAAAAGAATTTATTCCAGAAGAAGCAAAAGAATATTTTATTGAAAATAATTCAGAAACACATTTAAATTTCCCTGTAAATAAATATCCAGAGAAACCTAAAAGTTTGAATTTGGTAAAAGAACAATCATATTCGGGTACTCTTGTTGGAGTTAAAGGGCAATACTTAATTTTTGAGGACCAAACGGTTTTTAATGTAAGAGCAAATGAAGGATTGGTAGTGACAATTAATACCCTGTAAAATGAAAAAAAACTTACTAAAAGTAGCCTTGGCGCAAATTTCTCCAGTTTGGTTAAACAAAGAAAAGACCTTAGAGAAAATTAAAAAATCGATTGTTGATGCTGCCAATGAAAATTGTGAACTCATTGTTTTTGGAGAGGCATTATTACCGGGTTATCCATTTTGGATTGCACTTACAAATGGCGCAGAATGGGATTCAAAGGTTCAGAAAGAACTGCACGCGCATTATGTGCGTAATTCTGTAACTATAGAAAAAGGCGAATTGGATGGTGTTTGTGCATTGGCAAAAGAGCATAAGATAGCTATTTATTTAGGAATTATGGAACGTGCTGCCAATAGAGGAGGGCATAGTATTTATGCTTCCTTAGTATATATAAACCAAGACGGAGAAATTAAATCTGTACATCGCAAACTTCAACCGACTTATGACGAGCGGTTAACGTGGGCTCCTGGAGATGGAAATGGATTGCAAGTACATCCATTAAAAGAATTTACGGTTGGTGGTTTGAACTGTTGGGAGAATTGGATGCCGTTACCAAGAACAGCATTGTATGGTTTGGGAGAAAATTTGCACATTGCAGTTTGGCCAGGAAGTGATCATAATACCAAAGATATTACGCGTTTTATAGCTAGGGAATCGCGTTCATTTGTGATTTCTGTTTCTAGTTTAATGTCAAAATCAGATTTTCCATCAGAGGTTCCACACATTGAGAAGATTCTAGAAAATGCTCCTGAAACATTAGCGAATGGAGGTTCTTGTATAGCCTCTCCAAATGGTGAATGGTTGGTAGCACCAGTTTTACATAAAGAAGGGCTAATTATAGAGACCTTAGATTTTAATCGGGTACTGGAAGAGCGTCAAAATTTTGATTGTGTAGGACATTATTCACGACCAGATGTAACCAAATTACATGTAAATAGAGAACGACAAAGTACGGTGTCTTATGACTAATGTAAGAACAGTGGTTTTGTAGATTTACGTTCTACAATATCTGTTTTAATTACAATTGTTTCTGCCGTTTCTTCAGCGTCTTTGTTTTCTAATTTGTTGATTAAAAACTCAGCAGCTGTAGCGCCCATTTGTTCTCCATGCTGACTAACAGTAGTTAATTTTGGACTTGAGTGTCTGGCTAAAATTCCGTTAGAAAATGCAATGACAGAAAAATCGTCAGGCACCTTATGACCTTTTCTAATGGCAACTTTCATAGATGCAATTGCAGAGGATTCATCCGTAGCAATTACAGCGTCAATGTCTAGTTTTTCAAAAATAGGGGTTAACACATTTTCATATTCTTTATAATCATCTTCTTTAATATTGATAATAAAATCAGTATTCAATGCAATGTTTTCTTTTTCTAGTCCTTTCAAGTAACCTTGGTGTCTTAAACGCCCAACGTTTAAATGGCTTAATGTAGATATAAATGCAATTTTTTTATGACCGGTTTTTGATAAATGCTGAACCGCAGTAACGGCACCATCAAAATCATTGGTAATAATCTTATCACAACTTATGCTTTCTGCTACCCGATCAAACATTACAATTGGAATTCCGTCATTTATCGTGTTTTTAAAATGAGTATACTCATTTTGAACCTCCGTTTCTTCAGCCATTGATAAAATGACACCATCAATACTCCCATTAGATAGCATTTCTAATGTTTCAGCCTCTTTTTCTAAAGATTCGTTAGAAATACATGAAATGATTTTATAACCTTTATCATTCGCTACTTTTTCCACGCCTTTAAACACTTGGGCAAAAAAATAGTTTAACATATTTGGAATGATAATTCCGATAATTTTTGTCTTCCTGTTTTTTAAACTTAGCGCATTAAAATTCGGTTTGTAGTTTTTTTCTTTGGCGAATTTCTGAATTTTTTCTTTGGTACTTACACTAATTTCATAGCTGTCATTTAACGCTTTTGATACTGTAGAAATTGATACGCCGAAATGATTGGCTATGTCTTTTATGGTAAGTTTTTTCATCTAAAAAAATTATACCACAAAGTACAAAAATTAGGTCAAATAGCGTTTATGCTTTTGATATTTAATTCCTTTTTAAAAAATAGTTCCCAGATTAAAAACCCATAGACAACCATGTATTCTGTGCTAATGAGTAAGATGTTTTCTTTATAAACGTCTTGCGAGTAGGCAGAATAACTTAAGATAATTACCATACTCCAAACAATTGGAAATCTATACTTCGTGAAAACAGCTAATAGAATTAAGCTTGCTAAATACCATGGATGCATTGTTGTTGTTGTAAAGTAATAAAAAGACAATGCAAACAGTAGTGCGGTAATGAGTTGTTTTGGAGTGGTGTTTTTTCTGAAAAAAGCAATATAGCCAACAAATAAAACAGTTAGTATAGGAATTATCTTCCCTATGATTGCAATTTCATTATAACCTCTAAATAGGTAGCCTATTTCTCTAAAAGTATAATAAAAACTAGCATTGAATTCGAAGTTTCGAAACCATAATCCAACCGAATTGCTGTAGTTTTCGATGAGCTGGTTTGAATAAAATGGAAGAAATAAAAGTATGGTTGTGCCTATTACAATTGTATAAAAAACAACCAATTGTAAGAACCCTTTTTTTAATGAAGTCTCTCTTTTAACAAACCATTGAAAGAACAATGGTAAAAAGAGAAAGGGTATCAATTTTACCGTAATTGAACAGCCTATTAATACAGCAGCCCAAACCCATTTATGTTTAAAAAGCAAATAAATGGCCCACACAAGAAAGAACAGCATTACCGGTTCAAAATGTAAATTTCCAGTCAGTTCTATAATGATAAATGGATTTAACAGGTACCAAAAAATAGTGTTAACAGGAATCTTCAAATGCGTCAATATTTTTTTTCCAAAATAGAGAATTCCAATATCAGCAATAATAATCAACAGCCTCATTACTACCACTGAACCGATAATGCTTTTGTTTGCAAAGGCTGCCGCAATTAAAAAGCACAACTGATTTATTGGTGGGTAATTGGTGTAATGACTTCCATTTAATGCTCCCATTCCTTCATATAATTCAAATGCTTGATTAACGGGGAATGCATGTTCATTGATATATGTTTCGGGTAAAGATAAATAAGGGTTTAGGCCTTCCCATAACATTCTTCCATCCCAAATAAAACGGTAAAAATCTTGAGATAAATTTGGAATAGAAAATAAGAATAGGAATCTAAATAGGATGGAGATTCCGAGTAGAAATTGAAAGTTATTGGTGTTCTTTTTAAGAAAATAAAAGTAGGTACTAAATAAAACAGTATAGCTTGCTAAGAACTTTAAAAATTGAGTTCTCTCTAGATGATACCCAAAGAAAAAATAACATAAAATAGTTACTGAAATCAGCAATATTGTACGCTTATTTTCTTTTCGAATATCCATTAAGCTTTAGAGAAAATCGATTTAAAAAATACATAACCAAAACCTAAAAACAACATCAAGTGAAAAGGGAACAATCCAAAATCTCCACCTTCATTTCCAACAATGAATGCACTATACATCCCAAAAACAAAATACAATGCTAAGAGGCCTTCTATAAGTACATGAATTGATGGTTTTTTACGGATGTACTTATTGTGCTCCCAAGTATCTTTTAACGTTTTAATATTAAATTTTGGGGTTCTAATAAATTCACTTTTTTTACCAAAATGGCCTTCTAATACGGCAATGGTATTGTGTAGAGAAAATCCCATGGCTATTGAGAAAAATATAAAAAACATTCCAATATAGCTAAAGAAGTTTTTAATGCCTCCTCCATATATATTCTTATACATATACCAATAACAGATAAAGAAGATGACGGAGCTTATTACAAAAAAACTCATCATATAGAAGTAATTTTTTAAATGGGCATATTCATTTTTAATATACAACATTGGAATGCTTAATACGCCAACAATCAATACATTTAAAAACATACTGCTGTTTAATAAATGTAATAACCCATGTATTTTTGACTTGAAATTTACGTGTTTATTTGTGATGACTTTTTTGGCCATTTTTTGAAAATTTTCTGCCCCACCTTTATTCCATCGAAACTGTTGTGATCTAGCAGCACTAATAATTACAGGGAGTTCTGCCGGGGTTTCGACATGTTCTAAATATTTGAACTTCCATTTTTTTAATTGTGCTCTGTAACTTAAATCTAAATCTTCTGTAAGTGTGTCTCCCTCCCAATTTCCAGCATCATAAATACATTCTTTACGCCAAACACCGGCTGTTCCATTAAAGTTAATGAAATGACCTTTGCTGTTTCTTCCTACTTGTTCTAAGGTAAAATGTGCATCTAATGCAAATGCTTGAATTTTGGTTAATGTAGAATAGTTTCTATTAATATGTCCCCAACGAGTTTGTACAACACCAATCTCTGGGTCTTTAAAGTACGGAATCGTTTGATGTAGCCAGTCTTCTTTAGGCAAGAAATCAGCATCAAAAATGACAATAAATTCACCTTTTGCAACTTCTAAGCCTTCTTTTAAAGCACCTGCTTTAAACCCTTGTCTATTGGTTCTTCTAATGTGTTTAATGTCAATCCCTGTGCTTCTCAGTGCTGCTATATGTTTTGCAGTTGATAAAACTGATTCATCTGTAGAGTCGTCCAATACCTGAATTTCTAATTTGTCTTTTGGGTAATTTAGCAAGACAATATTATTCAATAGACGCTCCATTACATACAACTCATTATAGACTGGAAGTTGAATGGTGACAAAAGGAATTGCATTTGATTTAGTGAAATCAAATTTGGCACAAACATCTTCTTTTTTATGCGCGCTTAGATAGTTAAAAAGCAGGTTTAATTGCGCTATCGCGTACATGAAAATTAAAATTAAAGCGATAGAATAAACTGTTATGATTAGGTATTCAACAACCATTATTTAAAACTATATTTAAAAATCCAACCTAAAATTTTAACACCTGCCATGATACTTCCTTTTACGGTTCCAGAAACTTTAGATACACCAATTCTATTTCTGTATTTCATTGGAATTTCTATATAAGAAAACTGTTGTTTTAATGCTTTTAATTGCATCTCTACTGTCCAGCCATATGTTTTGTCTTCCATTTTTAAAGCTAATAATTTATCATACTTTATGGCTCTAAATGGGCCTAAATCTGTGAACTTAGCACCGAAAAATAGTTTCATTAAAAAGGTAGCTAACCAATTCCCGAAAACTTGTTGAGGTGTCATAGAACCTTGTTCTCGTAGTCGTTCTACTCTGGCTCCAATTACAAAATCGATGTTGTCATTAATAATTGGGGCAACCACTTCAGTTAGTTGCTCTGGGTAATCAGAATAATCTCCATCTAAAAAAACAATAATATCCGGTTTTGTATTTTGATCACCGATATACGCCATTCCTTTTAAACAAGCATAACCATAGCCTTTTCTGTTTTCTTGTAAAACAGTGGCGCCAGCATTCCTTGCGTTTTCTTCTGTACTGTCTGTAGAATTATTGCTAACAACAATTACTTCGTTGACAATGGCAGGAATATCTTTAATAACACGAGCTATAGAATCTTGCTCGTTGTAGGCAGGTATAATAACCTTAATTAATCGACTCATTAGTATAAATCGGACAAACTATTTTCCCTTTTAAAGGATTTTAAATTGGTCCATTCTTTTAATTTTTTACCCTTTCGGTATTTTTCTGCTTTAATTAATTTATTTTGTTGATATCTAAAACAATACCCGTTTTTTTTGCCTGCTTTTAGTTGGCATTTGTGATTTATTTCTCCTTGTCTAGAGTAAAATAACCACCAATTATTTTTTTGACCATTTTTAAAATGCCCCTCTTTTTCTTTTGATTTATTTTTTCGGTAAAAATACCAATATTTTGTGGGTTTATTTTTTTTAAAATGGCCTTCTTTGGCTATTGTTCCTTTTTTATAGTAAAATTTCCAATACCCTTCTTTTTGATTATTTACAAGCCAGCCTTCTTCTTTTAATTGGCCACTGTTATAATATGTTTTGTTATATTTTTTTTGAGCACTCGCAAGAAATGAGCACATAAAAAGGAATAACACTAAATGCTTTTTAAACATTATTTATCGTTCACAAAATTCATTAAATCAATATCATTTCCTAATAAAATATCAGTTGGATTGATACGTCCTTTTTCTGGTCCATTTTCTAATTTTAAGACACCACGGGGGCACACTGCAGAACATATTCCACAACCAACACAACTAGATCTGACAATGTTTTCTCCTTTTTGGGCATATGCTCTCACATCGATTCCTTGCTCACAATAAGTAGAACAGTTTCCGCAAGAAATACATTGCCCACCATTTGTTGTAATTCTAAAACGAGATTTGAATCGTTGTACCAGTCCTAAATATGCTGCTAATGGGCACCCAAAACGACACCATACACGGTTCCCAAAGATTGGGTAGAATCCAGTTCCAATAACTCCAGCAAACCAAGCACCAATTAAGAAGCTATAGGTGTCTTTAATCCACTGAGAATTGATGCCTAAAAAGGATTGTGTCCCTGTAAAATAGCAGTATAAAGTTACAACAGTCATCGCTAAAGAAAAGAGTAAAACAACATGGATAACCCAACGTTCTAATTTCCATGCTTTCATGCTTTTGTTTGAATGCTGTCTGTATGGATCACCCAAAGTTTCGGCCAATCCACCACAACCACAAACCCAAGAACAATACCACCTTTTACCAAAGAAGTACACCATTACAGGTACAATAACAAGGGTAAGTACAATTCCCCAAACTAAAATAAATAGCCCAATTGCACCACTGTTTTTTAAACTTTCAAGATTCCATTCAAAGAAGAAATCATAGTCTAACGGAAATGCATTTTTAAAATCATACCCAGGCATGTTTAAGCTTGTCATAATTTCTGGAATTAAAAAAGCAAAGACAATTTGAAAAAACAACACCGATGTTGTTCTTAGAATTTGGTATTTATTATGACGGTATTTAATATACATTCTTGTAGCCATCACCAACATTAAAGTACAGTATAAAAATCCGTAGACAAACCATTGAGAAGCAAGGCCTCCATTTAATGATTGACTTATTGGGTCAAAAATAAAGGTCCAATTCACAATGTAATCAGGCATAAAATAGAGCACCAGGTAAAAGGAAACCAAATAAATGAGTACTAGCCAAGCAAAAAAGCCACGATTGGTACTAGATTCTAAGTAAATTCCGTTGTTCTTTATACCTGCATTGCCTAATAATTTATAATTGGGTAAAATGAATAGTAAAGCTCCAATGATTCCCAAACCAAACGTAAGCCACCAAACCAGTCCAGGGTTTTCTTTGATATAGCCTTTACCAGCAATTTTTGCGAGTTCAAAACTTATTGTATGTGGTTTTCCGTAAATCTTATATTGATATTGTTGTCCTTTTTTATCCCAGTTTTTCTCTGAATCATATTTTGCAATTAGCGCATCGTAATGATCGTTTGAAGCTTTATAAGCATTTCGAACACGACGAGAGAATTCGAAAATAGTTAAATCTTCTGCCGTTACAACGGCGTTGCTAAGTGCATCTTTTATGATGTCACTTTTATAGTTTTTTTCTTTGATAAATGTCTCTAATTCATCAGAAGTTAAGCTGAAAGAACCGGTAAAAATACTTCCAGTAAAAATGGATAGACCAATTATAAAAATGACAATTCCTGCGTGTTTTATTGCTTTCATATATTAAACTCTACTAAAAATTCTTGTCCAACTTTTCTTTTTAAGTTGAATGTTGGTATTGTTTTCTTGATTGAATTTTGCAACAATTTCTGATTCGTGTAATTTGTAAAATTCAGGATCAAAATTTGCGTCAGCTAAATGTTCTAATACATAATCTACAGAACGTTTTTCAGTTAAAACACGATCAAAAAATTCGTGTCTCATTCTAATTCCGAAGTTGTTGATTCCAATAAATTCTCGGGTGTTTTTATCATAGTTTAGGTGAATACATTTTGTCTCGTCTTTATGTTCCCAATAAAAGCGAGCTTCATTTTCCTTGGTTTGCGCCCAAACCCACCCGTAGGTTTGATATTCGATGTCAATAAACTTTGCAGAGTTGAACCAATGTCCTGGTTTGTATTCAATTTTATTTCCACAAATTGTCTGTGCAACAGTTTCGCCCATCATTCTACCCGTATACCAAACAGCTTCAATTGATCTTCTAGATCCAATTGCTTCATGTTGTTCAGCACAATCTCCAATGGCATAAATATTTGGTTGATTGGTTTCTAAAAAGCGATTCACTTTTACGCCGCGCCCAATTTCTAATTCAGAATCTTTAAGAAAATCTATATTCGGAGATACCCCAGCAGTTAATCCAACAACATTACATTCAATTTCTTCTCCAGTTTCTGCAATTACGATGGATTTTACATTGCCAAGAGCATCCGATTTTATTTCTTTTAAATTAACGCCTAGTCTTAAGTCGATATGATTTTTTAGGATTTCTTTATTAATCATTTCAGACTCCTCTTTAGGTAAAACGCCATTCCAAAAACTGTGCTCTCTAACCAAAAAAGTAACTGGGATGTTTCTGCTATGAAGCATTTCTACCAATTCAATCCCAATCAATCCTCCACCAACAACTACAGCATGTTTACATGTTTTATTATCTGGAGCATACTTCTCTAAATTCTCTAAATCTTGTTTGTGGTACATGCCCATAACGCCATTTAAATCTTGTCCAGGCCACCCAAATTTATTTGGTTTAGAACCTGTAGCAATAATCAATTTATCAAAGCTTAATTTTTCTCCATCGTTAAATTCAATTTCATTTGAGTTTGAATGTACTTTTGAAACATATCCTTTTTTTAGGTTGATTCGATTTTTTTTCCAGAACCAAGATTCATAAGGTTGTGTATGTTCAAATTTTAGATGTCCCATATACACATACATCAATGCCGTTCTAGAAAAGAAATAATCAGTTTCTGCCGAAACGATGGTAATTTCTTTGTTCGAATTTTTACGAATATGTCTGGCAGCCGTAACTCCAGAGATACCATTTCCTATAATAACAATGTGTTCCATAATTAGTTTGTTGGCTATTCTGTCGAGACGAAAGTTACAAACTTAATGATGAAATTTAATTTAGAATGATTACAGATAACCTATGTATTTAGTGCTTTGTAATCCGTGGCTATTTTTAACGACTCAATGCGTAATTGAAAATTTGAACAACCAAAAACAAAAAAATGAGATCAAACAAATTACTACTATTCTTAGCTGTACTATGTATATATAGCGTTAGCTTTTCACAAGATAATGATACTTCATCAAAAAGTAATATTCAATCATATACACCATCAAAATTATTGAAAAATGGAGAATGGGATGTGAAATGGTTTAATAATTTGTATACAGAAACAAAATTTGCAGACCAAAATGGAACTAGTATTTCTAAAGCAAGAGAAAATTATTTTACGACATCTTTAGATATATTTACAGGGGTGTCTGAAAACAGCAGATTAAATGTAGGTCTTTTGTTAGAATATAGATCCAATACAATTGATGGAAGAGGAGCATTGTCTGTTTTTAGTTTAGAAAGTTCGAATACTGGTAGAAAGGGGTTGTCTTCGTTTGCGCCAGCAATCAAATTCCAACCATTTAAAAATATAAGCAACTTCTCAGTTCAAACGGCATTTCATATTCCGTTGATTAAAAACGAATCGGAAAACGGTGTTTTCTTAGATCAAACTGCGTATACCTTGCAAAACAGATTCTTTTATGATTATACGTTTTCAAGTAATAAATGGCAGTTGTTTACAGAGTTAAATACAGAGTATAATTTTGGAGATGAAACAAGTTTTGCAAACAAAACATTTGTTTTTGCACCTGGAGTATTCATGAGTTATTTCCCTTCAGATAAATCAACAATACTTGGTTTTGTTCAGCACTCTCAGCGTTTTGGTGATTTTAAACAAGACTATACCGCTTTGGGTTTTGGAGGAAAATATCAGTTGACTAAAAAGCTGAATTTAGAGGTTTTATATAGTAAATTTGTTCGAGGAGAGTCTACAGGATTAGGGCAAAGCTTTAACCTTGGATTAAGGTATTTGTTAACAAAATAAGAGTAACTTAGGAGCCTTATGAAAACAATCAAACTCCTTATTATCATAGTAATTGTATTCCATTCAGCTTTTGTGCAAAGTCAAAAGGTGAATGGAATTAGTTTTGTTGCATCAAGGTCGGCTATAGATGCTACGCATGTAGAACCAGTAATTGCCGTTAATGGAAACTATGTTGCTTTAATGCCTTTTGGTTTTTTTAGAGATTTAAAAAACCCAACGATTATATATAATTCTAATCGACAATGGTTTGGAGAAACTAAAAAAGGATTGGAGCATTATGCCAAAGAATTCAAAAAAAGCAATGTAAAAATAATGGTGAAACCTCAGCTTTGGGTTGCTAGAGGGTTGTATACCGGTTATATAGATATGGAATCTGAATCGAATTGGAAAACGTTGGAAGATTCGTATCAAAAATTTATTCTAGAATATGCAGAAATAGCTCAGAAAATAGCAGCCGATATTTTATGTATTGGAACAGAATTAGAGCAATTTGTCGCAAAAAGGCCAGCATATTGGAATCAGTTAATTTTAAAAATTAAAAAAATATATGCAGGAAAATTGACTTATGCATCTAATTGGGATGAATTTAAAAGAGTGCCATTTTGGAGTCAATTAGATTATATTGGAGTGGATGCATATTTCCCATTAACTGATAAAAAAACACCTACGGTTGCAGAGTTTGAAAAAGGTTGGCAACAACATAAAAGAGAAATTCAGCTAGTTCAACAAAAATATCAAAAGCCAATTTTATTTACAGAGTATGGCTATAGAAGTGTAGATTTTACAGGGAAAAAACCATGGGAATCGAATCGAGTAGTAGGTGGGGTGAATTTAGTTGCGCAAAAGAATGCAACGCAGGCAATTTACAATCAGTTTTGGAAAGAAGACTGGTTTGCTGGCGGGTTTTTATGGAAATGGTTTCATAACCATCAAAAATCTGGAGGACAAGACAATAACCGATTTACACCTCAGAATAAACCGACAGAAAAATTAATTAGAAAATTATATGCACAGTAACTATAAGATAATCGTATTCGGTATTAGTTTGCTTTTTTTGTCATGCACTAAAGAAAAAGCAATTGTTAATCCAGGTAACTTACAAGAATATTTGAATTTGAATTCGGGCTTAAGTACAGATGAAGTGATTGCTTGTGCCGCAAGTGATGAATTTGATGCATCTGTTTCATATGTCTTTTATTATCCAATAGTTGGAGCAACAGAAGTTAGGTATTTCGAAACTGAAAATAGTGTTGTAGATGAAAATGATTTTTCTAATTATAAAAGAAGAATACTACCAAAGGAAGCTGTTTTTAATGGGTATTTAGAGCGATATGTTAGAAATGATATAAAAGAAACTTGGTCAATTGTTACCTATAAAACAAATGGGAAAATCCATAAGTCAAATCCAATCAGATTAAAACATCAAAGCAAACCAACCGAATGGAGTAGCCAAGTGATGGTTGATTTTTCTCAAAACACGGCTCCAAAATTTTCTTGGAATAATGGAGTTATTAATGAAAATGCTATTTATTTTCAAGTACTAACCAATGCTAATAACGACTTACTGTCTGGTACTTATACATACGATAGGTGGTTTCAATATTATGTGTTGGACAATGTAGTACTAAATGTAACAAGAGAAGATCCACCTGAATTGGAAATAGGCAATGAGTACAATTTTGTAATGATGGGAGTAAGTCTAGATAATTGGGTAAATTTGGTACTCGTAAATAAATTTACAATTCAGTAATGACAAAGCAACTATCCCTCTTTATCGCCTTTTTTACTTTGATCGCCTTTTCTTATGGTCAAGAAAAAAGAATTGGTACCATTCAAATTCACGGATTACAAAAAACAAAACTGAGTGTCATCAAATCGTTTTTAAAAGTAAAAAAGCAAGAATTATTAGATTCGACTTTGTTACATGAAGATATAAAAAGATTGAAAAGAATTCCATCAATATCACATGCCTATTATAAAGTTTCAGAATCTGAAACAGGTAGTTATCATGTAGCTTATTTTTTGGAAGAAAATAGAACGCTAATCCCGGTTGTGAATTTCTGGACGACTACCAATAAGCAGTTTGCGTATAAAGTTGGGTTGTATGAATATAACTTCTTAGGAAGAAATATGACTGTTGGAGGCTATTACCAAAACAACGGCTATCATTCTTACGCACTTAATTTTAAAGCCCCTTATTTGTTTTCGAATACATTAGGGGTGGCAATCAATCATCAAAACTGGACAAGTGAAGAGCCTTTGTATTTTGATAATGGATCGGCAAATTACAAATACCAGAATATTTCTTTTGAAACCTTGTTGTTGTATCAATTGAATTTTAAAAACAAATTGGAATTCGGTGTCAATTATTTTAAAGAAAAATATCAGTATAAAAACGGAATTACATCTGCTACTATTCCACAAGAGTTAAACATTAATAAATTCTTATATAAATTTGTGTATTCGTATAATAACTTAGATTATTTCTATCAATTTGTTAGCGGATTTAAAAACCAATTGTTTGTCCAAATGGTAACCACAGAAAACGAATTTCAAGATGATTTCTTTATCGCTTGGAACGACCTTTTTTATTATAAAAGAGTGGGCGAAAAAGGGAATTGGGCCAATCGATTACGCGTTGGATTGGCTACCAATAACGAGAGTCCGTTTGCACCATTTGCGTTGGATAACAACGTGAATCTACGTGGTGTTGGAATTTTGGTTGATAGAGGAACTGGAAGTATTGTGTATAATACAGAGTACAGACACAGTATTTATGAAAAAGGTTCATTTGTAATTCAATCTAATGTATTTATTGATGCTGGTACTTGGCGGAAACCTGGAGGAACCCTAGGCGATTTTACAAAGAAAGAAAACATGAAATTGTTTTCTGGAGTTGGATTAAGAGTCATTAATAAAAAGATTTTCAATGCTGTTTTTAGAATTGATTATGGTTTTGAATTGACCGATGGAAAATCAAAAGGATTGGTTTTTGGTATTGGACAGTATTTTTAAGAAGCTGCTTCTAAAACCTTAAATATAACCGCACTTATAATAGCTGCAATAGGTAATGTCAATACCCAAGACAATACTATTTTTCCAATTACTTTGTAATCTGCTTTTTTTGTAACCATTCCAATTCCAAATAAGGAGCCCACAGATACATGCGTTGTTGAAACAGGTAAGCCATGAATGCTTGCAGTGGTAACTAAAACACCAGTAATCATATTGGCAGTAAAACCTTGGCCGGAATTCATTTTTGTGATTTTCTTACTCATCGTTTCTCCCACTTTTTTTGCATTTAATAAACCTCCAAGTGCCATAATTATTGCGACAGCAATCATACTCCATTCGATGGCAATTGTATTGATAATAATCAATAAACCAACAATTTTTGGAGTGTCATTTAACCCGCGAGCAAAACTTACAATTCCAGCACTTAGGTAGTGTAAAGTATCTAAAATTTTAGGAGAGCTTATGCTAAATAATGTGGGGTTTTCTTTGGTTGAACTTGGCGTTTTTTGTCTTAAAAACCTAAATAATACGTATGTTAATAAGCTTAAAACTGCAGCAATTAGTGGACTAACAATTAAGGGCATTAAAAACGTGTTTCCTAGCTTGTCAAAATTAAATTCAGCGCCAACAGCCATTATCCCAGCTCCAAATAATGCACCTACTAAACTATGTGTTGTAGAGATAGGCATGCCTAATTTGGTTGCAAAAAACACCGTTATTGCAGCACCTAGTGCAATCGCAATTGCAAAAGTAGGAGTTTGAATTAATTCATTAGGAACTAGTCCTTTTCCAGAGAAATTTTTAACCAAGGCTTCTGCTAAAAAAATAGCTGCCACCGATCCTGAGATGGTTGTAATAGTAGCCCAATTGATCGCGTTTTTGTAATTGGTAACGCCAGCACCAAACAAGGTTGCAACTCCTTTAAAGTTGTCATTGGCACCATTACTAAAAGCTAAAAAACATGCAGCAATAAAAAGAAGAATCAAGAGCATAAAATTGGTGTTAATATTCCATTTCTATGACGAAGTAGATGCTTATTTCTTACTTTATAAAAGTTAAAAAGAAGAAGTTTAACATAAAAAAAACCTTTCTGGCAGTAGAAAGGTTTTTTTGTTTTTATAAATCAGTTCTGAACTAGCAACACCCACCACCGTCATAATGGAAAGTAGAAGGAGAGAAAAAGATATCGTCTCTTCCTAATGCTTCTAAATCGGCAGCAGTTTTATCACAAATTGCCAATGGTTGATTCTTTAATAAGGTATGACCTAATCCATCATCAAAATAATCTTCATCACCATAATAAATAGCTGCTTTTCCTGTAAAGATACAAGGTCCATCTGCTGGCATCGGATCTTTAATAGCGGCAACTTCAATAGATTCTATATAAATTAATTCGTCTGTTGGGTAATTCTTAGGGTCTAAAATTCTATAGGGTTTTCTCGCTCTAATTTCAATCGTTCCAAAGCCAGCGTCGGTCAATGCTTTTACATAATCTGCAATGGTTAAGCTTCCAGATAAACATAGTGCTCGTAGACGTTCGTCGTTACGCAATTCATCATTCATAGGTTGCTCACACGTAGGGTCACTCATCACCAAACGACCATGAGGTTTTAATACTCGGTGCATTTCTTCAATGGCTTTTTTCAAGTCGTCTGACTTAAAAATATTGAACAAACAGTTTTGGGCAGCGACATCAATAGAATTATCTTCTACAGGTAAATCCATGGCGTCACCTTTTCTTAAATCCACAAAATCGGACTGAAACCAATCGTTTTGCTCTTCGGCAATTTTAAAATTTTTACGTGATGCTTCTAACATTTCATCCACCACATCCAGTCCTATTACGCCCCCTTTATTTCTGTTGAAATAAGCGAATTGTAATAATTCCATTCCACCGCCAACGCCAACATATAGCATTTTTGGATTGTTGGTTAAATCGCGAGCATGTACAGTCGAACCACACCCGTAATTCATTTCTTGCATGATTCTAGGGATTTTTAGTCCTGGTAACTCCCATATAGGATTTGTGGTACAGCACAGACCAACATCTGGTGTTAAGGCAGCTTCTTTATATACGTTATGTGTAGTTTCTAAGTAACTCATGTTTTTTTAAATTTGTCATTGCGAGGAAGTACGACGTGGAATCTCATGATTAGATTCCTTGTTACTTCGTAAAAGACTTTCAATCAGAAATATACTTTGATTTCAGTAGTGTTCAGAATGATGTTATATTGTTTTAATTAATTCTTTAAATAATGTAATCATTTTGGGTTCTGCTTCACCAGCAATTGCAATGATTTCGGCAATATCTACTGGTTGTAGATTTTTAGGATCACATTCATCTGTCAACACAGAAATTGCTGCACAAGGCAAACCTAATTGTTTGGCTACAATTACTTCAGGCACAGTGCTCATTCCCACAGCGTCCGTCTCTAAAATTTGTAGCATTCTATATTCTGCTCTGGTTTCTAATTGTGGGCCTACAACACTTGTGTAAACTCCTTCATGCAATTCTATGTCGTTCTGTAAGGCAATTGCTTTCAGTTGGGCGTTTATTTTTTTCGAATACGGTTCTAGCATATCGGCAAAAATATTTCCAAAGTCATTAGCACCTTTAAAAGCAAGAGGAGAACCTCCTTGTAAATTGATGTGATCATTAATCAACATCAAGTCTCCTTTTTTATAGTTTAGGTTGATCGCACCCGCAGCATTTGAAATCAATAAATTTTTGATTCCTAAGGCATGCATGGTTCTAATTCCGTAGGTTACTTCCCAAAGATTATAGCCTTCATATACATGAAAACGCCCCGCCATTACAAGTACTTTTTTACCTGATAAGTTTCCGTAAATTAACTTTCCTGAATGAAATTCGACCGTTGCTTGTGGGAAATTGGGAATCTCTGAATAGGCAATTTCTTTTTCTATTTCAATTTCATCAACGAGTTTACCTAAGCCGGTTCCTAATACAATTCCGATTTCTAGCTGTGTAATTCCGTTTGCTATTAAGTAGTCTGTAGTTTCTTGTAAGTCAATTTGTTTTTTCATATTTAGGCTGAACTAGTTTCAGTATCTTTTATTTCAGTATTGTTTTTGAGGCAATAATTTGTTGAATTTTCGGGTTGTTTTTATAGAAATCTGAAGCGATTAAATCTTCAAATGTATCGATGTCATTTAAGGTGTCAATAAAACCAACAGATTGCTGTTGCTCTTTTAACTGGGTCAAAGTTACAGCTAATAATTCTGATTGACTCCAAGGTTTATTCTCAAAAATTGGAGTATTCATTTTTGACATGCCAACTAAGTAATATCCACCATCTTCTGCAGGGCCAAAAACAACATCATTGTTTTGCAAAGTATCAAAACCAGTATCAATAATTTCTTTAGAGATATTAGGTAAATCTGAACCAATTAAAATGATATTGTCATAACCTTGGTTAAAACCATCTTGAAAAGCATTGCGCATTCTAAACCCTAAATCTTCGCCTTCTTGGACAAACTTTTTATCATCTTCCCATTTAGACGGAATAATTACATCAGAAAAATAAATATGTCTGTCAACGTCTACTTTTTGAGATGCGCTTTCTGTGATTGAAAACAACTCGTAATAAATATTAAAAGCACCCACATCTCCAATGGTTTTTGCCAATCGAGTTTTTACTTTTCCAAGAATGATATTCTTTACAAAAACGATCAATAGATTATTTTTTGTTCTCTGTTCTCTTTTCTCCATTCTATTTATAAACTTTAACTCCTTTTTTTAACCATGAACTCCATTCTTTGCTATACACATGTACTTTTTCTGTTGGATTATGTAATGAGTCTACAACGATGTTTTGTTTGTTTTTCCATTCGAAAATTCCGCCGAATAAATTATAGACATTTTTATATCCTGCTTTTTGTAGTTTTTCGGCAATATCTTCAGAACGAATTCCAATAGAGCAATACACTACAATCATTGCATTTTTGTTTGCTAATTTTGAGGTTGTTTGTTCTAGATCAAAATGATCATAACCAACATAAATGGCATTTTTAAGGTGGCTAACCTTGTATTCTTTCAATTCTCTGGCATCTAATAATACAACATTGGGGTTCGATTTAATCAATTCTACAGATGCGTAGGCAACACTTTCTGTGTTGTGTTTTTTCAATAGCTTTTTAATAGATTGTCCGTGTAAAGAAATCGAAAATAAAATTACAAGTATGTAAAAAAGTTTTTTCATGCTTAAGCTACAACTCCCTGACAACTACTTCCTGCACCAGCAGTACAACCGTAGCAATGTTGGTTAATAATGATGTTTCTGTTTTGTAACAGCTCTTCATTGTATTCAGAAACATGTTTTACTTTGCTGTTTACTTTTAAATTTAACATTTGATTGAAATCACAGTCAAACAACCAGCCATCCCAACTGATAGAAATAGTATTGGTACACATTACATTCTCTACCGCTGTTGGATTGTACGCTTCTACCAAAGCATACATATAATCCTCGTAGTTTTCTGAAGCGATTAAATAATCTAAAAACCGACTAATTGGCAAATTGGTAATGGCAAACAAGCTATTGAAATTAATATTGAAATCGTTTTTTAAAGCTTTTTTAAAATCGTTTTCTAATGCCATTTGATCTCCGGGTAAAAAAGCTCCTGACGGATTGTACACCAAATCTAATTTCAAATTAGAACCTTCCATTCCGTAGCCAACATCATTTAGCATTTGCAATGCTTTGATTGATTTATCAAAAACACCATCACCACGTTGCTTGTCAGTTTTACCACGTGTCCAATGTGGCATTGATGAGACGACATGTACATGGTGTTTTTTAAAGAACTCTGGTAAATCGTGGTATTTTTTGTTTGCTCTAATAATTGTTAGGTTAGAACGAACAATAAAATCTTTAATTCCGGCTTTAGAAGCTTCTTCAACAAACCATCTAAAATTAGGGTTCATTTCTGGAGCACCGCCAGTTAAATCTAGGGTATGAGCTTCCGTTTTTTTAATCACATCTAAACACTGATTCATGGTCTCAATAGTCATGATTTCTTTGCGATCTGGGCCAGCGTCCACATGACAATGTGCGCACACTTGATTACACATGTATCCTAAGTTGATTTGTAGAATCTCTAGTTTTTTAGGACGTAATGGAAACTGATTTGTTTCTTTTATTTTACTTGCAAACGTAGGTAACTCGTCTTTAAAAATTCCGTTTGATAGAATTTCTAACTGACGTTGGGTATTTGCTAAATCGTTATTTCTTGCTAAAAGTGATTTCTTCATTGAATGCTGAATTTTCTTGTACTGAACTTGTTTCAGTATTTCAGTTTTTTTTGTCAGGTCGAGCGCAGTCGAAACCTAAATATGTGTTATCTATCTATTATAGATTCCTTCTTTCGTAGGAATAAGCGATTCACACGATTTTGTAAAACAAAATTGGTTTTCTGCTTACATCTCTAACTTATTCACTTTATTCATCATTTGAACTCCGTGTACTAAGGTTGCTCCGCTTTTTATGGCAGCTCCAACATGTATTGCTTCCATCATTTCATCTTTGGTTATTCCACGCTGTAGACCATCTTTTGTATAAGCATCAATACAATAGGGACACTGTTCTGTATGCGCAACTGCTAGTGCAATCAACGATTTTTCTCTAGCTGTCAAAGCACCTTCTTCAAATACTTTTCCGTAATAATCAAAGAATTTATTTCCTAGTTCTTCGCTCCATTCTGTGATCTTTCCAAACTTTCTTAAATCTGCTGGGTCGTAATATGTTTTTGACATCTGTGTTGTATTTTTCTTAAAAAATAAAGATACTATTTACCATTTAAACTCCAGTCATATTCTAGGTATCTAATCTTAGCTTTCTTGTTAATTTTTGTAGTAGAATACCTGTTTAAATACTCAATTAATGAGCCTTCTTTTGTGAAGTCTCCTTTAAACCATTCGAATATTTTTGAAACCTGAATTTTCTTTTGGGTGATTTTATTTCTTGTTGAATCATTAATGAATAATTTCATTAATCGCTCTAGTTCACTTTCTATATTTGCTTCTGTAAAAGCGAAATTCCCTAATTGAGGGCAAGAGCCTGAGGCACAATTTACACCAACATGAATTCGTGGGTCGTTAAAGTCTTTACGTAGAATTTCGTGTTCAATAGTATTCAACGTGTATTTTTTACCACCAACTACTGCAAATGGAATATTCCATGCATCTTTTCCATTTTCTTTGATTTTTAGAATGCTTTTTAACGGGTAATTCTCCAAAATCAATTTTAGTGTATATGCATTGTAGGCGTTAATCCAAAAAGCCTTTGTTTTATTAGCAGACCATTCTTTAGTGGGTGTTGTTTTTTCTAGGTACGATATATATATCGCTAATTTTGACGTATCAGACTTAAAGTTTTTATAAGCTACATTTCCGTTTTTGTCAACATGTTTCTGTAGTAACTCATTGTAAGTTTCAGATTGTGCTTGTATAGTAAAGACAAATAAAAAGAGGATACTAAAAATAAATATTGGTTTCATCGAGTTTGTTTTTGATGAAAATTTAGACGTTGTCGTTTCTGATAGTTTACAAAGAAAATGTTAAAAAATTAATCAGTAATTTCTTCTCCAACTTTAAGGTTGAACTTCTTTCTAAACCAATATACTATTAGATACAAAAGAGGTGTGTCTAAAGCAGCAATAATTATTTTGAATAAGAACCCACTGATTAACAGACCACCAAATATCTCCCAAGGCAGCACTTTAAAAGAACACAATAAAAACAAAACGGTAAAGGTGTCTATAAATTGAGAAGAAAATGTGGAGAAGTTGTTACGTAGCCATAAATGTTTTCCGTTGGTTTTTCTTTTCCAAAAGTGGAAGATTCGAATATCAATAAATTGCGCACTTAAATAGGCCATCATTGATGCTAATACTGCGAGAGGAGATAGTCCAAAGACATCTGAAAAAACAGCATCTTTAATAGGTGAATTTGAAATTGCAGGTGCAACATCAGCAAGTAAAATAATCAACATCGAAAAGAAGGAGGCGAAAATTCCAGCAATAACTACTTGGTTGGCTTTTTTCTTCCCATATATTTCTGACAAAATATCTGTAATTAAAAAAGTAATTGGATAGGGTAAGATTCCAACAGAAATTTCAAATCGATACCATCCAAAGGGTTCCCAGTAAAAGAATTTTTGAAAAATTAGATTAGAAGTCACTAAGGATGCTATAAATAAGGCCGCTAAAACTAAATAGATTAATTGCGCAGAGGATTTTTGATTGGTTGTCATATAACGAAGTTAGTAATTTCTTGTGATTTTAAAAATTTGTATGTTTGCAGCATCAAACAATTAAGAAAATAGAATACAATGAAAGCATATATTTTTCCAGGTCAAGGAGCACAGTTTACAGGAATGGGTTTGGACCTATACGAGAACTCGAAAGTAGCTCAAGATTTATTTGAAAAAGCCAATGAAATTTTAGGTTTTAGCATTACAGACATTATGTTTGAAGGAACTGCAGAACAGTTAAAACAAACCAAGGTAACACAACCAGCAATTTTTTTACATTCGGTTATTTTAGCGAAAGTATTAGGTGATTCTTTTCAGCCAGAAATGGTTGCGGGACATTCTTTAGGGGAATTATCTGCATTGGTTGCAAATGGTGTTTTGTCTTTTGAAGATGGGTTGACATTAGTTTCTAAAAGAGCAATGGCAATGCAAAAAGCCTGTGAAATGGCACCATCAACAATGGCAGCTGTGTTAGGGTTGGATGATAAAATTGTTGAAGATACATGTGCAGAAATTGATGGAGTAGTGGTTGCAGCAAATTATAACTGTCCAGGACAATTAGTAATTTCTGGAGAAGTTACTGCCATAGAAAAAGCCTGTGAAATTTTAACAGAAAAAGGAGCAAGAAGAGCGTTGGTTTTACCTGTTGGAGGTGCATTTCATTCACCAATGATGGAGCCAGCTAGAGAAGAATTAGCCGCAGCAATTGAGGCTACCACATTTAGTGAGCCAACCTGTGCGGTGTATCAGAATGTGCCTGCAAAAGCAGTAACTGATTCTGAAGAAATTAAGAAAAACTTAATCGCACAATTAACAGCACCTGTTAAATGGACGCAATGTGTGCAATCTATGATTGCAGATGGTGGAACCGAATTTATTGAAGTTGGTCCAGGAAAAGTTTTGCAAGGATTGATGCGTAAAATAGATCGAAGCGTTACCGCTAGTGGAGCGAGTTTTGAAGTATAGGATAGTGAAAGTATTAGAATAGGAAGCCGCTCGTTTGAGCGGCTTTTTTTATGCTAAAAAATAAAGAAATGGATTCAGGTTTTTTCAAGAACACTTGTTTATTTATAGGCTCGCATTGGTTAGGTAATTTTACCTCTTTGTAAAAACGGGAAGTTGTACCCTGAATTAGGTTAATATAATTAAGGATATTGATGCTTAAGAAATAGTTCTTGTCAATTTATAAACAAAGAAATGGAAAATCACAAAGAAAGCGAAGAAATAGATTCTAAATGGGTTTTGGAAATTCTGAAAAACGGAAACCAAAATTTTGTTGACAACTGGGGGCAAAGAAGAAATTACAGAAAAGAGGTGAGAGATACAGCTTCGGGGCAAACTCCTTTCGCCGCCGTGTTAAGTTGTATTGATTCGAGAGTACCCGTAGAAACTATTTTTGACTTGGGTATTGGAGATGTTTTTAGTTTTCGTGCCGCAGGTAATTTTGTTGATCAAAAAATTGAAGAAAATAATAATATTTTGGGAAGTTTAGAGTTTGCAAAAATATCTGGAGTACAATTGATCCTTGTTTTAGGACATTCTGGTTGTGGTGCAGTTAAAGCAGCAATAGCTGGAGATCCAACCGAATGTAAACAAACAAATATTATGGTAGGTAGACTTCAAAATAACATTACAACTACCGATGAAAATGCAGCAATAAAAGAAAATGTTCTAAATACCATTAAGCATATTAGAAAGCTTAGTGATTGTTTGCGTGAGTTTAACATCGAAGGCGGAATTTATGATATTTCAACCGGAGAAGTAGAATTCATATAATATTATGAAAAAGCCGACTCATTGAATCGGCTTTTTTATTGTTTGGATTGCTTTCTTAAGAGACTTCATTTCCTTTTGAAGTGAAACCATCAATTTCGAGATATTTATGTTGCATTGTACTCAAGGCAAATGCCGCGGCAGATAGACCAAAAACTGCATAGTCTAATGCAGGTTTAATCCCGAATGCAACTGTCATGCTAACTCCAAAAATTAACAACAGAATACCACTTAGTTTTGCTGTAATTTCTGTTTTAAATCCGATTAATAAATTAATAGCAAAAACAATTTCTAGTGCAGTCGCTAAGAATGCTAAACCGGGTATAATTGTTTCTGGAAACCATGGATTTATTTGTTGGGTGTAGTCTACAAATGCGGTCCAGTTTCCCCAAGCAGATATTTCTTTTGCATACAAGCCAAATCGATCTGCAACGGCAGATAAAAAACCAATTGCAATTGATATCCTTAAAAATACTTTGATGTATTTAGTGTTCATTTTCTGCGATTTTATAGTTTCCGGGAGTGAATTCAAAAGATTTCATTAGGCGGTTCCAGGTGTTTATTTGAGTAATGGCTAATGTAATGTGGCTAACTTCTTCTTTCGTGAAATGTTGTGTTAACTCTGCAAATAATTGCGCTGCTACTGGTTCAGTATTTAGGGTTGTAAGTGCATCAGTAAATGCTAAAACTGCTTGTTCTTTTTGAGTAAAGTAAGGAGTGCTTTGCCAAATACCAATTGCATGTATTCTAAGTTCAGTTTCGCCAATATGTTTTAACTCTTTGGTGTGCATATCTACACAGTATGCACAACCATTTAATATAGATGCTCTATAGCGCATCAATTCTAATAGTTGTAAGGGTAATGAAGAGTTGTTTACATAGTTTTCTACAGTCATAACTGCTTCAAACATTCCTTTTGGTACTTCGTTGGAGGATATTCGTTCCATGATTTTGTTGTTTAGTGAACTACAAAATTAGGATGCGAAAGGACAAATCTTCTTAAGGTATCTTAAGAACGTGATTTTTATGATTTTTTTCTGATTTCACTTAGATATTCAGGTGTAATATCTAAATAAGAAGCAATCATATACATGGGTACGCGCTGTAGAAAATCAGGGATATCTCGTTGTAAAGTTAAGAAGCGCTCTTTGCTACTGAGTTTCATGTAGAATTCATTTTTACGCTGAATGGCAACTAATGTGTTCTCTGCAATGATTCTGAATAATCGTTCAAGCTTTGGAATTTCTATAAACGCTTTTTCTAAGTTGTCTTTGCGAATGGATAAAATAGTTGATTCCTCTAGGGTGTCAATGGTAAAGTTGGAAGGCGTTTCTCTAACGTAGCTTTCTAAATTGGTGATCCACCAGTTTTCTAGCGCAAATTGGATGATTTTATCTACACCTTTCTCATTGATGTAATGGGCTCTTAATAAGCCGTTAATGATAAAGTAATGGTGCTTGCAAACTTGGTTTTTTTCTAATAAAATTTCTTTTTTTGAATAGGGTTTTATGACTAGGTATTTGAAAAAGGAATCCGTTTCTTCATCAGAAAAAGGAATATATCTATTGATGTAAGTTTTAAGTTGGTTTTTTATTTTAGGTGATGATGTCATTTACTGTTTTAACTGCCATTTCCACGCAGAATCTAAGGCTTCATCTAAATCCTTTTCTGTTTTCCAATTCAATTCTTTATTGGCAATGGTGGTATCTGCATAGGCGGCAGTAATGTCTCCTTCACGTCTACCAACAATCTTATAATTTAATGGTTTCCCAGATGCTTTTTCAAAGGCTTTAATAACTTCTAAGACAGAGCTTCCTGTTCCAGTTCCAACATTAAAAAACTCGAAATTTGCTTTGTTTTTTTTGTTGATTAAACGTTGTAATGCAGCAATATGTGCTTTCGCTAAATCTACTACGTGAATATAATCTCTTACAGCGGTACCGTCAATTGTTGGATAGTCATCACCAAAAACAGACAACTCTTTTCTAATTCCTGCAGCAGTTTGTGTAATAAACGGAATTAAATTTTGAGGAACTCCCAATGGTAACTCGCCAATTTTTATGCTTTTATGTGCGCCAATCGGGTTAAAATATCGCAATGCGATGGCATTCATATTGTAGGCCTTACAGCTTTCCTTTATAATTTCTTCTCCTATTTGTTTGGTGTTCCCATATGGAGATTCTGCTGGTTTAGTTGGCGCATTTTCTGTAATGGGTAATTCGTCAGCTTGTCCATATACGGTGCATGAAGAACTGAAAATAAAATGATCAATATTTCTGTCTTTCATTTCTTGTAAAAGATATACCAAGCTTCCAATATTGTTTTCGTAATAGTCTAATGGTTTTGCAACACTTTCTCCAACTGCCTTAAAAGCGGCAAAATGAATGATTCCATCAACAGTATTGTTTTCGAAAAATGCACGAACATCATTTTTGATTCTTAAATCTATTTGATGAAATGCTGGTTTGATGCCTGAAATAGCGGTAATATTCTCTAAAACATCTATGGTGGTATTTGATAAATCGTCAATTATAACAACTTCAAATCCTGAGTTTTGTAATTCAACAACGGTGTGAGATCCAATAAAACCTAATCCACCAGTAACTAATATTCTTTTCATTTGCGCTCTTTTATTTTTTTTTCAGTTGTCACATGTAATGCGTCTTGTAGCATGGTGCTTTTTATTATATGGCTTTTGACTCATTTCATGTTGCTAAAATAAAAAAGCTCAGTTAAAAAACTGAGCTTTTGTTATTATTTTATCCTATAAAATCTAAAACCGTTTTGGTAATAAATTCTAGTTGGTCTTCTTCTAGTTCTGTATGCATAGGTAAAGAGATTACCGTATCAATCAATTGATTGGTTACTGTAAAATCGTCTTCATTGTAACGCGCGTCTTTATAGGCTTTTTGAGCATGTAAAGGAACTGGGTAATAAATAGCATTCGGAATGTTGTTGTCTAACAAGTGTTGGTGTAATTCGTTCCGTTTTCCATTTGTAATCTGTAATGTATACTGATGAAAAACATGGGTTGTAAAATTACTTGTCACTGGTGTAATGATATTTGGATTGCTAGCAAAAGCAGTTGAATAATAGTCTGCAGCTTTTCTACGAGCATCACAATAGCTATCTAATAAAGGTAGTTTTGTTTTTAGAACTGCTGCCTGGATAGAATCTAAACGAGAGTTAACTCCAACAACATCATGATAATAGCGTTTGTACATTCCATGGTTTACCATTCCTCTTATGATGTGTGCTAAATCATCGTCATTGGTAAAGATTGCCCCTCCATCACCATAACATCCTAAGTTTTTAGAAGGAAAGAAAGATGTTGTACCTACATTTCCAATCGTTCCAGATTTTTTTGTGGTTCCGTCAGAAAAGGTATAATCTGCTCCAATTGCTTGTGCATTGTCTTCAATAACAAATAAATTATGTGCTTTAGCAATTTCCATTACAGCTTCCATATTTGCACATTGTCCAAATAAATGAACAGGGACTATTGCTTTTGTTTTTGGAGTAATAGCTTTTTTCAGCGCGTCAATATCCATGTTAAAAGTATCTGCTTCTACATCAACTAACACAGGTGTTAACTTTAACAATCCAATAACTTCTACCGTGGCAGCGAATGTAAAATCGGCGGTAATAACCTCATCTCCTTGCTCAAGACCTAAGCCCATCATGGCTATTTGCAAAGCATCTGTGCCATTAGCACATGGAATTACATGTTTTACATCTAAATATTTTTCTAAATCTGCTTGAAATTCTTTAACGTAAGGACCGTTTATATATGCTGCTGAATTCAATACTTCAAAAATAGATGCATCAACAGTTTCTTTGATATGCTTGTATTGACCTGGAAGGTCAACCATTTGAATTTTTTTCATGAAATGGATTTTTTTTATCTCCACAAAAATACGAATTATTCCTGTTCAAGCGAGCTCCTTTAGTATTGATTTTTCTGTTATCTTTGGTCGAATTCAAATTTATTTTCATGAAGCTTCTCAAAAAAATTGTAAAAGTTGTAGTTCCTCTTATTTTGTTATTGGTTGTTGGTCTTTGGCTGTTTACCAGAACCTTGCATCCAACGTATGATGGAGAACTTGATTTGGCTAATATTTCTGACGAAGTTACTGTGTATTATGATGAGGTTGGCGTGCCACATATCAATGCTCAAAATCAAAAAGATGCGTATACAGCATTGGGCTACGTGCATGCGCAAGACCGATTATGGCAAATGGAATTGATACGTAGGATTGCTGCTGGTAGATTGTCTGAGATTTTTGGAAAAGACTTGGTAAAGACAGATAAATTCTTTGCCGGTTTAGGGATTGAAGAAGCCTCTGCAGAAACCATTGCAAATCTTGATAAAAATTCAGATTCTTATAAGTTAGCAATTGCCTATTTAGATGGGGTCAATCAGTTTATGGAAAATGGACCAACTCCTGTGGAATTTTTATTGGTAGGCGTAGAAAAAGAGGTGTATACATTAAAAGATGTGTACAATGTTTTTGGGTATATGGCCTTTAGTTTTGCAGCGGCTCATAAAACAGACCCGATGTTAAATGAAGTAAAAGAAAAATTAGGGGATGCCTATTTTAATGAAATTAGTTTGTCTAATGTAGAGAATACAGCCTTGATTCAGAATGAAAAGAACCCATTTTTAACGGCAAATGTGGCGTCAGCAATTCAAGAAATATATAAGCCATTGCCATTAGCGCCTTTTATTGGGAGTAATTCTTGGGTGTTGGGGCCAGAGAAAACTAAAAATGGTAGTGTAATTTTTGCGAATGATCCTCACATTGGATTTTCGCAACCTTCTGTTTGGTATCAGTCTCATATTAAAACTCCAGATTACGAAATGTATGGTTTTAATCTGGCACTTTCTCCTTTTGCTTTAATAGGGCACAATAGAGAGTATGCTTACGGAATGACGATGTTTGAAAACGATGATGTGGATTTTTATTTTGAAAAAAACAATCCCAATAACCCATTAGAATATCAAACGAAAGACGGTTTTAAAAAGTACGAAATCATTAAAAAAACCATTAAGGTGAAGGATGGAGATGATGTTGTGGTTGAAGTAAAAGTAAGTCAACATGGTCCTATAATGAATGATTTGATAGCGCATGTAGAGGATGAAAGACCAATGGCCATTCAATGGATTTATACCAAGTTAGAGAATCAATTATTGCAATTATCACATCAAATGTCTCACGCAACATCTTTAAAAGAATTTAAAAATGCCGCAAGTAAATTGCATGCTCCCGGCTTAAATATTATGTATGGAGATGCTAAGAATAATATCGCTTGGTTTGCTGCAGGAAAATTATATAAATATAGAGAAGGTATCAACACAAAGCTGATTTTAGACGGTGCTTCTGGAAATGATGAAATTTTAGAGTACTTCGATTTTGAAGAAAACCCACAAGCAATCAATCCAAGTACTAATTATGTGTATTCGGCAAACAATCAGCCAGATTCTATTAAAAATGGATTGTATCCAGGATATTATTTACCTGAAGATAGGGCAAAACGAATTGTGAGTTTATTAAAAGATAAAAACGATTTCACAAAAGAAGATGTTGCGAAAATGATCTATGATGTTACTTCTGCAAGTACCTCAGAGAATATTCAGAATTTCATGAGTGGAATAGAAACGGCCGATTTAACAGCCAATGAAAAATTAAGCTTAGAGAGGTTATTTAGCTGGAAAGGGTATTACGGAAAAAAAGAAGTCGGACCAACCATATACAGCCGTTTAGTATATGAGTTTTTAGTTGCTACGTATAAAGATGAGATGGGGAAAAGCTTTGCGCAATTTATAAATACACCGTATCAAGACAAGGCATTGGCTGAGCAAATAGGAAGAGAAAATTCTGTTTGGTGGGATAATGTGTCTACTAAAGATAAAAAGGAAACTAGGAAAGAAATTATTACAAGTGCTTTTAAAAAGGCCGTTGCTTTTGTTTCAAATCAGTTAGGGAATACCGTGCAAGATTGGACGTGGGATAAAGTGATTTCTGTGGAATACGGACATGCTCTGGGGAAGGTTGAATCATTGCGAAAATACTTTAATGTAGGTCCGTTTAAGACTGTTGGAGGAAATGAGGTAATCAACAATCAAATTTTTGATTTGGATAGCACTGGTGTTTATAAGATAAAAGCAGGCCCTTCTACACGTAGAATTGTGGATTTTTCTGATGTAGAAAATGGGTTGGGAATTTTACCTACTGGGCAATCTGGGAATGTATTTAGTGCACATTATGATGATCAAGCTCAAAAATATATTGATGGCGAATTTGTAAAAATGAAACTGAATCAAAAAGAGATTGAAGCTTCTGAGAATGTATTGGTGTTTAAGGTGAAGAAATAATTAGGTAATTAAATATGCTAAAACTCCAATAAAGAGGAAGCAGATAATTCTGTTGTTAAATTGATGACCATGAATGTCAAAATGTTTTTTAGATTTGTTTGGCCCAAATAAGTATTCTTTATACGTGAATTTATTTTTGTTAAATAAAGTTCTCCAAATAGAGCCATAAAGCCATCTTAATGTTCCACCAATTAAATTAGAAACAAATCGAGTAAATTCCCAAAGTAGAATGTTGTCTGTCATTTAAACCTCTTTATACACTTCATCAAATGGAATTCTAAAACGTTCTCCATAGACGCCTTTTTCAGTTCTAATTCCACAAGAAACAATCATGTTTATCTCGGCGCCAAAAGGCAAGCCTAACAACCGTTTTACACGCCAAGTGTCAGAGCCTTCCATTGGGCAGGTGTCATAGCCAATTGCTGCCATGCTTGTCATAAAGTTTTGAGCTGCCAATCCAGTAGATTTATGTGCTACAATGCGCATGTCTTTTTGGCGAACTTCTCTGTAAATGGGTTTGAAAAAACCAATAACAATAATAAGGAGGTATTTTAGCCAACCTAAAACCCCTAAAAAATCTGCATAGGCAAACGGAATGATTTTTCCATAATAATTTCTAGCAACCTTTTCTCTACTGCTTTGTTTAACTTTGGGATTGTCCTTTCCAAAAACGACATCCATGTAATTTAAATTCGCTTTTGCACGTTTTTTCCATTTGTCTTTTCGGGTGATAAACACCACCAGTTGCTGTGCCGTTTTCGCGGCGTTCTGATTGAAGCAATAGGGCGCAATCTGTTCAATGAGATTCTTACTTGTAATATGATAAAACTCCCATAGCTGCATGTTGCTGCTGTTTGGAGCAAGTGATGCTTGCTGGATGCATTTCTTAACCAAAGAAGTGTCTAGTGGTTTTTCTGCATCGTAAATTCTTACAGAGCGTCTATAGTTTATTGCTTCTGAAACTGTTTTTTCGTTTGTCATAATTCGAGTTATGAAAAGTATTTCATAAATGTTTTTAAAATTTTTAACTTGCCTTTGTAAGGAGCGTATCTCACAGGGATGTCTAGCCAGTTGTAACGTTTAGTCACTCCTTTTTTATGGGAAAAAACATCAAAAGTTTGTTTGCCATGATATGCGCCAACACCACTTTCTCCAACACCTCCAAAAGGCAAATTATGATTTGCAAAATGAACAGTAGTATCATTGATTGTTCCGCCTCCAAAAGAGTAGTTGGCAATCATTTTATTGGCAAAACGTTTCTTTTTTGTGAAAACATATAGAGCCAATGGTTTTTCATAATGACTTATTATTTTGTTGATATCTTCTGCTGTTTGGTAAGATATAACCGGAGAAATGGGGCCAAAAATTTCACCTTTCATTACTTCACTATCTAAACTGGGTTCGTCAATTAATGTCGGAGAAATATAATTGTCTTCTTTGTTGGTTTTTCCTCCAGTCAAGATGTCTTCGTTTTCTAGCATTATTACCAGTCGATCAAAATTACGTTGATTTATTATTCTTGGGTAATCTTTGGAGTTTTCAGGATTGTCGCCATAGGCTTTGGTGACTTCTTTTTGATAATATTCAACAAACTTGTCTTTTACAGCAGCATGAATTAACAAATAATCTGGTGCAATACAGGTTTGGCCACCGTTAATCAATTTTCCCCAAACAATGCGTTTTGCAGCCAATTTAATATTTGCAGATTCATCTATAATACAAGGGTTTTTCCCACCCAACTCTAAGGTGACCGGAGTTAAAAATTGTGCCGCTGCTTTGGCAACTATTTTTCCAACAGTTACACTTCCTGTAAAAAAAATATAATCCCAACGTTGTGCTAATAATTCGGTTGAAATATCAACACCTCCTTCAACTACAGAAACATGATTTTTATCGAAAACAGCTTCAATAATTTCTTTGGTAATTCTGCTTGTGTTTGGCGTTAATTCAGAAGGTTTTAAAACCACAGTATTTCCCGCTGCTATGGCTCCAATTAAAGGTGCAAAAGCCAATTGATATGGGTAATTCCAGGGAGAGATTACTAAGACAGCCCCATAAGGTTCTTTGTAGATTTTACTTGAAGATGGAAAATTCAAAAATGCGGGCATCACAGATTGAGGTTTTGCCCAGGTATTAATTTTTTTAATAGTTCTTCTTAGTTCAGAAATTACAATAGATGTTTCTGTCATTAGACTTTCATATTCAGATTTTTTAAAATCGGCATACAAAGCAGTAATAACGTCTTTTTCTCTTTTAGTAATTTCTGTTAATAGGTTCTTTAAGAGTTGTTTTCTTTTTGAAATGTCTTTTGTTTGCTGTGCTGCAAAATAAGATTTTTGCTCTTGTATAATTTTAGGGATGTTCATAAAAGGGGTAGGTCTTGTATTTTTTTATTCATCACAGAAAACCATAATGGAGGAATTAATGCTAAGATGACCATTCCGGGATATCCTGTTGGCATATTTGGGCTCTCTGGTAGTGATTTTAAGAGTTGATAATGTTTACTTCCATTGTAATGATGATCTGAATGACGTGATAAATTAAATAACATAAGTTTACCAACTAGGTGATCAGAATTCCACGAGTGCGTTCTTTTTACTTTCTCGTACCGACCACTTTCACGTTGTTTCCTTAATAGTCCGTAATGTTCTATATAGTTTACGCTTTCTAATAATAAAATTCCAATGATAGAAGCAATGATAAAATAGCCCAAGATGAATGGCCCGTAAAAATAAAATATGCTGGTAAATACGATGATGTTTAACAGTGTGTAAATGACCATTCTATTTTGGTAATGAAACCAGCTTCTTCCAGAAAGTACTAGTCTTTTGTTTTCTAGTTGCCAAGCTTGTTGATAGCTTGTAAAATGTGAGCGAATCCAAAAAGTGTAGATGGCTTCGTTTTTTCTAGCCGTTGCTGCGTCTTTTGGGGTGGCTACATTTAAATGATGTCCAGCATTATGATAGGGTAAAAAATGTGTATTGATAGCGCTCAATAATAAGATTTCTCCTAATAACTCATCAATTCTATTGTTGCGATGTCCTAATTCATGTCCAACGTTAATGCCAATAGTTCCGCTTAAAAGACCCATGCTAATGAGTCTGCCTATAAGCTCGTAGGTTGCTAATTGTGATTCTTGAAGAACATCAAAAAACAAGAATAGGAAATACAGTTGAATAGGGATTGTTAAGTATAAGATGTAAGTGTATATTTTATTTTCTTTTTCTTTTTTCTCTTGTTCTTTGGAGAAATTACCAGTAGTAGGTTTAAATAAAAACTCAATAAGTGGAATGAGTACAAACGAAAATAATAAGGGCAAATAGGTAATCCAACCACGCATTGTAAATGAGAAATACACACATAAAGGAAGAAGGAATACGGTTAGGAACTTGAGGCTTCTCATTTAAAAATGATTTATGCCTCAATATACAAAATTATGTGCAGGCTTTCCAAATTACTTCATTTGGAACAGGTGCTGTAACTTGAACAGTTTCTTTGCTTACAGGGTGTGTAAAGTTTATTTTTCTGGCGTGTAAATGAATGCTTCCGTCTTTATTGCTTCTGTTGAATCCGTACTTTAAATCTCCTTTTATAGGCGATCCGATATTCGCCAGTTGGCATCTAATTTGATGATGGCGCCCCGTTTCAAGGTCTACTTCTAGCAGTGAATAATTATCTAGCCTCTTGATGGTTTTGTAATGTAAAATAGCTTTTTTACTACCGTCAATTTCTTTGCTGTAAGCCGTAGATTTGTTGTTTTTTGGATTTTTCTTTAAGAAATTGGTAAGCGTGTCGTTTTCTTTTTTTGGTGATTCTTTTACAACAGCCCAATACGTTTTTTTAATGGTTTTTTCTCGTAGCATTTTGTTTAGTCTTTCCAATGCTTTAGAAGTCCTTGCAAAAATGATAATGCCACTTGTAGGTCTGTCTAACCGATGTACAACACCTAAAAAAACGAGTCCTGGTTTGTTGTATTTTTCTTTGATGTATTCTTTAACGACATCGCTTAATGGTTTGTCTCCAGTTTTATCGCCTTGGGTAATATCTCCAGCACGTTTATTTACAATAACAATGTGATTGTCTTCAAATAATACCTGTAAGTTATCTTTGGTAGACGTCATTTTTACTATTTAAAATCTGCTGCAACGTCTTCGTTTACCGTAGCGATAAAGTCTAAAAATTCCTTTCTTCCTAATCCTGTAGAAGAGGAGGTTAGAAAAGATTGAGGTAGGGTTTCCCAGTAGTTTAAAAGTTTCTTTTTGTAAGAGGCAATTTGATTATTGATCTTAGAGCTACCTAATTTGTCTGCTTTTGTGAAAACAATGCAAAACGGAATTTGAGTTTCTCCTAAAAATTGCATGAACTCTATGTCAATTTTCTGTGGGTCGTGTCTACTATCAATTAATACAAAGGTGCAAACCAACTGTTCTCTTTCTTTGAAATAATTTTCTATAAAATGTTGAAAAATGGTTCTTTTCTTTTTTGATATTTGAGCATATCCATAGCCAGGTAAATCAACTAAAAACCAAGATTCATTGATGATAAAATGATTGATCAATTGTGTTTTACCAGGTTTTCCAGAAGTTTTAGCTAAATCTTTACGTTCCATCAACATGTTGATTAAAGAAGATTTACCAACATTTGATCTACCGATAAATGCGTATTCAGGAATTCTGTCTTTAGGTGCATTGGTAACATTGCTGTTACTCATTACGAAATTTGCAGATTTAATTTTCATTGTAAACTAGATGTTTCTAGAAGTTATCCAACTGTCAAGAACCTCATTGAATTCTTTTGGTCTTTCCATCATTGCAGCATGGCCACATTTGTCAATCCAAAATAAATCAGAATCAGGTAATAATTTATTAAAATCAACGGCAACTTCTGGAGGGGTAACTTTATCTTGTTTTCCCCAGATTAAGCATGTTGGTTGATTCATATTAGGCAAATCCTTTGCCATGTTATGCCTAATAGCACTTTTAGCAATTGCTAAGGTTCTAATTAAAGAATTTCTGTCATTTATAACTACGTAAACGTCATCAACTAATTCTTCTGTTGCTATTGCTGGGTCATAAAACACATCGCGTGCTTTTTTTGTAACATACCCTCTGTCTCCTCTTCTAGGATAACTATCTCCCATTGAGTTTTCATACAAACCAGAGCTTCCGGTTAATACCAACGCTTTTACTTTGTCGGGGTAATGATTCGCAAAATACAGGCCAATATGCCCTCCCAGTGAGTTTCCAATTAAAACAACGCGATCTAAATTTTTAAACTCGATAAAATCATTTAAAAATTTTGCTAAGTTTTTGATGTTGGTTTTTAGTAGCGGTAAAGAATATAAAGGTAATTCAGGTATTAAAACTTTGTACCCTTTCTTCGAAAAATGATTAAAAGTTGCATCAAAATTACTTAATGCTCCCATTAGCCCATGTAAGATGACAATTGCTTGTCCTTCACCAGCCTCTGCATACGTAAATTTACCTTCGGTAATTAAGTTTTCTGTCATGGTCTGAATTGATTTGACTCAATGGCAAATGTAGTTTTTTTTTAGCACATAGCCGCTTTTAATGTTTTCAACTCAAATCTAAATATATCTATAACAGTGTCAATATTTTAAGTCAAAACTGCTTTTTTTTTAAGTAAGTGGTAAAAAGTGGTAGAAAGTGGTAAAAAATTTATATTTTTGAAAATCTTAACTAGAAGTACAAAGGATTTTGACAAACCTAATAGGAACATACGAATGTAAGGCAGACGCTAAGGGGAGGGTGATGTTTTCATCTGCGCTTAAGAAGCAGTTATTGCCTGTTGTGACTGAGGGTTTTGTTGTAAAGAGAGCTGTTTTTCAGCCTTGTTTGGAATTGTATCCTATGCAAGAGTGGAATTTAATGATGGAGAAAATCAATAAATTAAATCGATTTGTTAAGAAGAATAATGATTTTATAAGAAGGTTTACTGCTGGGGTGAAAGTTGTTGAGCTAGATGCTTCTGGGAGATTGTTGATTCCGAAAGATTTATGTCAGTTTGCGGGTGTCGAAAAACAGGTTGTTTTGTCTTCTGCCGTTAATATTATAGAAATCTGGGATAAAGATAGGTACGAGAATGCGATTGATGATGCAGCGATAGATTTTGCTGATTTGGCTGAAGAAGTAATGGGAAATACAGATGAAGATGAAGTATCATAATCCAGTTTTATTAAAGGAAAGCGTAGATGCTTTAGATATTAAAGAGAATGGAATTTATGTTGATGTAACGTTTGGAGGCGGAGGTCATTCAAGAGAGATTTTAAGTCGTTTGGGTAAAGATGGAAGATTGTTCGCTTTTGATCAAGATCCGGATGCACAGAATAATAAAATTGATGATGAGCGTTTTGTGTTGATTGCAGAGAATTTCAGACACATTACCCGTTTTTTGAAATTTTACAGAGTGCAAAAAGTAGATGGGGTTTTAGCCGATTTAGGAGTTTCATCTCATCAGTTTGATGCTGCAGAAAGAGGGTTTTCTACTCGGTTTGATGCAGATCTGGATATGAGAATGGATCAGAAGTCTAAATTGTCTGCAAAAGATATTATCGCAAATTATTCAGAAGAGCAGTTGGCAGATGTTTTGTTTTTGTATGGGGAGTTGAGAAGTGCAAGAGCCTTGGCTAAAACAATTGTAGAGGCTAGGGAGGAATCAGAAATTGAAACAAGTTTTCAGTTAAAAGAAGTATTAAAAAGACATTTGCCTAAGGCAAAAGAACATAAAATTTTAGCTCAGATTTATCAAGCAATTCGAATAGAAGTAAATCAAGAGTTGGAAGTGTTAAAAGAGTTTTTAAATCAAATTCCAGGTTTGTTAACTAAAGAAGGGAGATTAAGTATCATCTCATATCATTCTTTAGAAGATAGATTAGCAAAGCGATTTATTAGAACAGGATTATTTAGTGGCGAGCCCAATAAGGATTTTTATGGTAATACAAATGAACCGTTGAAAAAAGTTGGAAAATTAATAGTGCCTACCCAAGTTGAAATTAAGGAAAACA